>Ga0315908_10000948_pt1 | contig 22318 bp, 8 predicted proteins | sample LakEriMetagenome_12_FD_203520 | JGI IMG/M metagenome (GOLD analysis project Ga0315908, IMG submission 203520) | Freshwater fungal communities from buoy surface, Lake Erie, Ohio, United States - Buoy 4 MA124 | ecosystem: Environmental > Aquatic > Freshwater > Lake > Lake biofilm | place: USA...
TAGCATTCTAAGTCAAATTAGAAATATTATTAAACTAAAATACGATTATGATAAATAATAGTATTGTGAATATTAATTTTTAAAAAATTAATTAGAAAATAGATTAAAAGTAAAATAATAAGAATTAGAAATATTAAAAGATATATAATTATAAAAATAAATTTAAAAGGACAAATAAGAAAATAAAAAATTGATAGGAATTTATTTTATAAAAGAAATATAAAAATAAAATATAAAAGTAATTAAAATAGTGGAAATAATGTATGAGAATAGATAAAAAATACAAGTATTAGTATTGGGTTGTGAAAATAATTTATAAATATTATAGATGAATTAGAGTAATATTATATTTAGTAGAAATATAAGTATAAACAATTTGATTTAGTAAAGAGGAAATAGAAATAGCATTTAAATATTAGATTAAGATAAAACAGTTTTTTAATTAGAAATAAATTTTTCAAATGGAAATTATAGTTTCAAGCTGGAAGAATTTAAATTATCAGATGTAGATGAAAATAAATTGAATTATAAGAATCTGATAAAAATGAATATAATAAATTTACAAAACTAATAATTTCTATGCTTGTTGCAAGACAAGATGATAAAAATTTATGATGAAAATTATTAATAGATGAATGGATTATAATTTAATAGTGAAGTGATATTTTTGATGAGTTTCTAATAAACTCATTTGATAGTGATAACAAAAAAAGAAGTAAATTTTTTTTTTTTTCTATTCAATAGCAATCACAAATAAAAATTTAATTGTGATAAAATATTCTTCGATATTATTGATGTTTAATAAGATTTTTAAAATTTAGATTAGCTTTATATTTTACTTTCCAACAACGAAATTTTACTTTACCGCTTCACTCTTTCTAATAATATTCAAGCACAATCTTAATGCAAACTAATTCGCAAACTCAACTCTATTAATTATCACAATAATTAAACACTTACTAATCACATATTTTCTATTCCTAATGGACTAATTTATCTTTAAAAATAATCTCTTTACTTTTATGAAAAACATCAACATCATTATTAAATGCATTAAATGAATTCTTTTATATATTCATAATTAAACAATTAAAATAATATTACTTATTTGATTCATTAAACCTAAAACAAATCAATTAGTTACTTGATTTAAATAATAGATAATATTTAATGTATCATATATTTAGTCATATATTATCAATAAAACGCTTAGGAATAAATTAATAATTAAAATTAATTTTTCATTCTTATATTTAACTATTTTGAAAATTTAAGAATACCTGTAATATTTATTAGTATTTTAGGTGCTGTATTGGCTTAATGCTTTTTTTAGTTTTATAATAAATCTGATAAGTAATCTAATAAATTGGATGATGAATAATAAGAAAAATATTTAAATTTATTAAAAAGAATATAATAAGAGTAAATGAAGAATGTAAGATAAAGTGAATCAGAGAGAATTAAATTAAAAAAGAGAGAATGAATAATAAATAATATAAAAGAATTGTATAAATATAATTATAAATATAATAAATGATAATATATAAGTAAATTATTTATCAATCATATGAGAATAAGTTTATAGGTGGTAAAAAACCATGTGCTAAACAAGATGGATAGTGTGGTATTAACGATAGAGAGTCAATAATATATATTTAATGTGTGTGAATCATACTAAAGGTATATAAAGGAACATGGACTTCGGTTTTAAACTAATAGTAAGATATTCCTAACTCGAATGGATAGTGAATGTGTGTCAGGACTATTCGGATTGGTATTGACAATGGTACATCACAAAGCAGCTCTAAATACAAAAGTGTATGGACCAAAAGGACTGGTGCAGTTCTTCTAATAATCCCTATTCCTATTCTGGTTCAATCTCCTCTACTTCTCTTTCTATGAACTATCCTCTCTCTCTTTATTCAAAGGTCTCAACAATTAAGATATCATCGACTCAATCACTTCCAATTTGAATATAGTCCAAACCTATCAGTATTATTAATCCATCAATTCTTAATCCATAAATCATATCAATGATGCCTCTAAACATATTATTAATCAAACACATCACATTATCAATGGCCAATAGATAGGTGGAACCACATAATCAATTAATGGAAATAAATAATAGATTGATGATATCACAAAATAAATTGATGGAACATATTATCAAGATGATCTAATCACTATCTATTACATTATCAACAAATATTAAGATAAAGAGTGTATTTCTTACATTGTGCACACTAAACCTCAAATGGGAAAAGTGCAGATTGATAAAGTGAATAAGCTCTAAATTCCTAAACATCTTATTAATACTGTACTTAACTCTCCTTAGCCTCTCCTTATCAATGACTAATATGTGTCAGCTTAAGATATTGTAGATCAAGTCTATCCTTCTAATGTCATCATTATTCTTGACTGTCCTTCTCTAGATGTCTTGCATTAGTTGACTCAATCTCAATTGTTGCTTTCTTATTCTCAAAATCATATTAGTCCCTCCTTTCTTTTGAATAGTATCGTTCACATTGATTCAACTATCATTCATACTCATCAGTATCAAAACTTTATCAACATGTTTCAATCTACTCATTATATTTCTAATAATTATATTCAATTGCAGACATAATAGTCAAATTAATCACAGCAATCTTTATCATAAATCAATTTTAATCCTCCTTATAGGCATGATATATTTTAAAATGAACTTGCAACTCTTTTTCCTGAGTTATTTAATGAAGGTTTTCCAAAATATTTATTACCTTTTTATGTAGAGATGATTCATTTATAAGTAAAAGTGTAAATGAATATTAAATATTTTGAAAATCAAATATGGCCTTAGAAGAATAGTGGTTATAAGTTGATAAGTAGAAATGAATAAGAGGATGAGAAAATTAATAAAAAGAATGAAAAATGGATATAGAAATATTAGAGATATAAAGAGATAGGATAATTAGATTAATAATAATAATAATAATGTAGAGTGATATTTACAGGCACAGGTTCAATGATTCCTTCTACTTATAGAAATGTTTCAGGAGTAGTGATAGAATTGGAAGGACTTTCAGTAATGTGTGACTGTGGGGAAGGGACTATGAACCAACTGGCGAATAGTTTGAAGAGTGTTAGTGAGTTTATAAGTTGTTTAAAAAGAATCAAAGTGATATGGTTGAGTCATATTCATTGCGATCACACATTAGGGACAACTATCTTCATTAAAAGAAGAGAAGAATACTTGCGACAATTGAACTAATTTGACCCTGTTTTTGATACTCCCTATCTTCTCTACCCTTATAATGCTCATCCCTTTTTCCATTTCTCTTCTTCTCTTGACCCTTTTAATGCCAATGTGATCTTCATCTAGTCTCTCATTCCCTCTTAATCAAAGTCATATTATTCAGATAAGAATGAGTATTATTTACATGATGATATCCATGCTCTCTGTCATTCTTTTTAACCAACTAATGATTTAAACCTACTATCTTTCTAATCTCTATTGCAATCCAACAATATTCTCAAGTTTCTCCCTATTCCTGTCGATCATTGTCCTTAATCATTCGCTGTTGCTTTAGAACAATAATAATAACACGATACATTTAAAATTTGTTACAGTGGAGACACAAGACCTTGTTAAAGTATTATTTAAAATACTTTCAATTATGATATTCTCATTCATGAATGTACTTATAATGATGATAAACAGGTATAAGCCATTTAAAACCAACATTCAACAGTATCTGAAGTCATTCAAATTGCAATTTAAAATAAAATCAAGTATCTCTATCTCACTCACTTTTCTCAAAGATACCAAAAGACTTTTCTTTACAAAACTCAAAACAATCTCTTTAAACAATATTATAAAAATAATACGCTTCTTGCATATGATAATATGATTATTCATCATGCTAATAGGCAAAAAGCTATATTTCTTAAAAGAATCTTAAAATATTTAGAATAATCTAATTGAAATTTTTTATAATATTTATCTATTAAAAAATTAATAATCAATTATTAAAATGAAGATATATTTATAATTATTTGTTTATTTCATTCTCATTTAATCTATTTTTAATTCAAGTTAGAATTTCTAAATTCAATTTAAAAAAAACGAAGATTATAAAGCAGAATAAAATAATAATGAATTTCAAGAAATTAATTAAAAATCCTCTTTGATATTTGATGAATTAGAGTTCCTTCCTCGAATATCAAAATAATCAGAAAAGTAAGATTAATTTGAAAAAATATTTGACAATTTTTAATAACTCAAATAGAAAAGATAATAAATTATTAATTATGGAAAAATTACTGATGATTAATTGTAAATTATAGATTCAAATATAAACAAAATAAAAGATTAAATTTAAATGGTTGGTTAATTACTTAAATTAAATGTTGATTAAAATAAAATTGAATAGGAAAAATTAAATGCTTAAAAATAAATCAGAATTACTTATCAAGCCACTAACAAAAAACCTCAAGAAAAATATGAAGAAGATCCGTTATTTGATGTCAATCAATTATAATAAAATTATATTAAAAATCAAAAAGAAGTCCAATAATAATAATCACAAGAAAATTAATAAATGAAAATAAACTAAGTTTAATAAAAATAAAATTTATAGTAATAATAAGTATCTCAAAAATAATAATAGCAATAATAAAATTAATAATTCTAGTAATAATAGTAATAAAATTAATAGTAAGAAAAAATAAATAAAGATCCATAATCCTTAATAAAATTTTAAGAGGTTACAATCTAAAAGTAAAAATAATAAAACTAAAAATAATTAGATGATTTTGCCTTTAGATAATAAAGTAATTTAAATTAATAGACATAAATAAATTAAAACTAAAAAATAAAATATAACTTATTATAAAAAGATACTAATTAAAATTAATAAAAAAATATTGATTTTAAGTTAAAAACAAAAATAAATTAAAACTAACAAATAAAAATAAATTAAAATTTAAGAAAAACATTAATTAAAAACTTTAAAAAATAAAAGTCAAATTTAAATAAAGCTGTAATACAATAAAAAAATAAATATATTAAAAAAATAGGCAATTAAACGATTAAAGATTCAAATTTTAAAGTGATAAATAATAATAAAGTAGATTTAAATACTGTTAGATTACAAAAATCATTAACATAAAAAGGGCCAACTGAAGATAGTTTAAAAAGAATAGAGAAAAAACTAACAGTTTAAGATAAAAAAATGCAAGATTTTTAAGATTAAATGTTTGAGTAAATAAAGAACTTATCAGGATAAATTTAAGATGTTTAAATTGATTAAAAGAAAGTAATTTAAAATGTATCTGGTTAAGAAGAACCATTATAAATGGAGTAAAAAGAATAATAATCAGAGGGAGAAGGGAATGAAGAATAAGTAAGTGATGAAGATATTGAAAACAATAATAATGAAGAAGAAGAAGAATTATTAGATGAGTAAGAGAATGGAGAAGTTAGTTAAAAAGAAGAACAGAATAATAATGAAGATTTATAAGAAAATGAAATATCAAATTAAGAAGATTAAGAAGTTAGTGAAACAGAATTAGAATAAAATTTAGAATAAGAGTAATTTGATAAAGTTTAAAAGAAACCTAAAAATATAGTGAATTAGATAAATAATAAATTGATATAGAACTTGATGATTAATAAAGGATAATTGACATAAAAAATACCTGTTAAACATAAACTAATATAATTACCAGATAAACATTAAATAAATAAAAAAGGTATTTAAAATAATTTAAAAGGAAAATTAGCTATTAAAAGTCCATTTATATCTTTAACAGATGAAGAAGAAGATGAGGGATAAAAATAATTTTTTAATAGGAATATTGACAAAGAAGGAATGGATATTAGATAACAAGAACAAGAAGAAGAACAAGAAGAAGAAGAAGAAAAAGAAGGTGGATTATTTATGCATATAAATAAAAATATTGAAGAAGGAGGATTATTTAAAAATAAAAATGAAAATATTTTAAAATAAAAATTAGAAATAAATGAAAATAAACTGACAAATATGATATTGGAAAAATAGAAAGAATAAGAATTAAGAGAAGAGACTAAGAAAAAGGAGTTTGAACTTGATTAATTGTAATAACAATAAAGACTAGATGAAGAAATAAGGAAAACTCAAAAAGCAATGTAGAATGGAGATCATAATGTAGAATTACAATTTGATAGTTTAAAACATGAATTGAAATAATTTATTGAATCTAATTCTAATGGTGTATTAACTTTAAGTGATCATTCTTCTAAACAAGACGATCCTAATACTAAGCCTAAACCCCATATCTTCATTGAGTAGACCAAAATACATTTAAATCCAAAATAAGATCCTGTTGCTAATATCATTCAACATCTTGATAATCCACTTGTTATTAATAAAATTAAGGAAAATCTAAATATCTCCAAGAAGAAAAAGTATCGTCTTATGTTTAGATATTGATCAAAATTATTAATATAAAAATTATAAACCGTTATAATGATATAATAAAATCAAGAATTTAAATATTAAAAATATAAAATTGATAAAAAATTAAGTTGGAAATATATATTAATATTAAGACTATAATAATGAAAATAGAGAAAAGAATAGATATAAAGGAAATTGTGGTGGTATTGATATGAATATTGTTGGAGAAGAAGAATGATGAGAATTGAAGAGAAACAAAGGTTGTTACAATAATATTCTGGCTTTAGAATATTTGGTTGGTATTTATAAAGAAAAGATAAGTTGAGGATGGACCAGGTTATACAGTGGCTAATATTTTGAGTGTATCGTAATACTTCAACTTGGTATGAGAGATGGGAGAGGACTGGATTTCAGTTATGTTTTGGACTCTTTCAATGCTAATAGTAACTAGCTTCTACATGGTGATAGTAGTAATTTATTTATTACAAGTTTATTAGCCCAAATCTCTATCTTTCTTACTTTCAAACTCTCTCTTCTCCTCTCTAATCTCCTTCTTTTAACTCTTTTTCAAATACTTCATCTACATCTTCTTTCTCCCCATCCTTTCCCTTAACCTAGCTATTTCCTCTTGTGGATCTAACTCTCTTCTTTAACTTTATCAAAATACTAATTACTGTTCCTAAAGGCCTCTCATTTACTCAATTCTTCCTTATATCTTCTTTACACTCACTGTCTTTATAGCTATCATACTTATTTATTTTGACAGGTCTTACGAATATCTTGATAAGCAATTCCTTCACAGGAAATATAATAACATTTAAATGCTTTAATTATTTTTCAGAGTTATCATAGTCATAAGTTTCTATCAATAAAACCAACAGACTTTCTTAATAATAAAACACTTGGCTAGCCATGCATTGGCATTACTCTTGATAATAGAGCAATTGATTTTAATGTCAATTAAAGATAAAAATGTGAGGGAATTTAGTTTGATGATTCACTTGACGGCAGAATCAGTGTTGATAATATGTTCTTTAAATGAGCTGATGAACTTGATAACAAGTTACAATGTATTCTTGTCTATCCTGTTCTTCACTCCTTTAATTTGCAAGTTAGGCCTATCACTTATGGACATGCAATATAACAAGATAATGGCAATCAACCTGGATTAATCATACCCTCATTAGAACCTAGACTTCTTCCTAGAAGAATTGATGCAACTCTATATAGACTATCATTAAGACTAGTCTCAGGAAAGTATCCTTGTCTTATATGGAATATTCCATAACCATTATAAGATATGTAAGAACAAAGACTGTTTCTGTCATCAACCTTTTAATCACATCATCGACAATAACAACCACATTTCTTAAGACTAGCTTATCAATTGCATAGTTCACATCTTTTAGTGCGCTATCAAATCAGCTCAAAATACTCTTTCTTAAGCAGACATTGATAGATTCTCCATCAAACTCATTACTTTTCAAATCTAGTTCTAAAACAATCCTATACTTACTTACTATAATTTGCAATAAAACCTACTTAAAAAGGAAAATAGAACTTATTTTTTTAACGTCATCATCATAATAATTTAAAAGTAAGTCAGAGATTAAATCATTAATGCCAAATCATAAGCTAAAGATAAATCAAAATAATAATAAATTAAAATTGAGTTGAATGATTACCATTTAATGGAGAGGCAAAAAATCGAAATAAAAGAATAACTGATAGAGTGTTTAAGACTAAAACAGGAATACTTGAAGAAACTTTATAAAGGTTTTAAGAACCTGGATGAGTTAAATGATATGGCGTGTACAATAAAAGAGCAACTAAAGATAATATAGGAGATATTTGATTAAAATGAAGAATAGATAAAGAATAAAGGATCTCTGAGTGTTTACTTAATTCGACTGAAATAGTGTTTTGACATTTGTGTTTTTAATAATGTGGGAATATCGTTCAAACTTGAGAAGTCGTATGTGGATGTGAAGAAGAAGGACAGTTATAAGAACGAATCAGAGATTAGTGCGATTAACATAGTAAGTTTGAATAGTTTAGCAATCACAGTGTCTTTTTTGGGCCAGTACGGTAAGATAGTGTCATAAATAACCGAGATCTTCGCAGAATACTTCGGTTATAGCACTATTGAAATCGAGAAGACCAACAACATATCAATCTTCATGCCTCTTTTTATTTCCTAGTTGCATGATTTGATTATTAAATCTTACATTCTTAAAGGTTCCTCTATCTACAATAAGATTAAAATCATCAAATCCTAAACAGTATTTGCCAATGACAAGGATGGTTTTTCCTTTCCTATAAACCTTTATACTGACAATGTGTTCCCTCAATTTGATGATTTTCTAATTGGAGGAGTCTGTATTAAGACTCGAAAGAATAAAATTATATTGTGTATTGATCAACATTCAAACATCTTTTAAGTCACTAAACCCTTCTTTAAATTATTTTCAGAAAATATGTTCTAAAGTGAGGATTAGTCTAATGACCTTTCTGTTCATAAGTTGAAGGAATGTAACTTGGGCATTTTCATTGATAACATAAAGTTGTAAGTTGAAAAAGCAATTAGCCAAGGCACTTAAAGATTCACTACAAAAATGAGCATTCCTACTGATTGGAATTAATTCTAAATCAAGTATAAGCATCAACTCAACATCTTAATTGATAAAGGTTACAAATTAGACACCCCTATAATAGGTTCTAATGGAATTAAATTAACATCAGATGTCAAGTATTTTTCAAATATCGCTAAACAAATTCGATACAAAAAGAAGTTCTTCATAATTGATATTGAGTTAAGACCAAATCTTACTCTCCTAAATAAATAAGCTGACACTCTTATTTTCCTAGAAGTCGAAATCTTATCTACTAAGTTACTTCCTAACAAACTTAAAAACTCACAATCTTAAATTAATACTTATAATAAATAATTTAATCAAATTACTCAATCAATCTACAAATCTGAATTTGAGAATGAAGTTGATTAGAATAATGATAATGATGATGTAAATGATGATTTAGATGATCTAAATGATGATGATACATTAAATCATAATAGTCTTGAGTATAATTTAAATATAAACTAGAATCAATAAATTAAAGACGAAATACAAGAAAAAACAAGTATGAATAGTAATGATTAGCTATTGAATCAATAAGATATTAGTTTCATTAACTAGAAATAGAATGTTTAAAACGATGATAATGATAATCATAAAATAAATAAGGATTAATAGATGGTATAAAATGATTAATAGAGTGTGGCTGCGAGTGTATTTGCAGAGTTTTTTAATGAAATAAAGTTAATCGGGAACATAATAAAACTTAATAAAACGCCTAAGCTTATTAAGACATTATACGTAATAGAATTACTGAAATGTTTGATTTATATAATATTCAACATAAGTTTTGTGATAGTGATATTAGTGAACTTGGGTATTTTGGACAAAATGCAAGAAAATAGTTTAATTGGGATGAAGATGGAAGAGAATTATGCTTTGAACTTCCTTAGTTATCAAGATCTATACATGGGATATAGTGGACTTCGAGAAGGATACAATGTGACACATTTATAGTATTAACAACTGTTGTTGTAAGATTATTACTCAAAATGGATAGATATAGTGCAATTCCAGTTACAACCTCTTTTTTATTATAATTATAAATCTTATTAAGCATCTCTCCCTTTCCAAGACTTCATGAATCTCCTCCTCTTCAACTAAATGACTCTTGTCAAATAATCTCTCCTCAACTTTAACTCTTCTATCCAAAATAAAAATTGTCTCATTCTCTTCACATAAAATTTCAAATTTTTCACCACTTTTACCACCAATCTATCAAATCAGATTCATCAAGATATAAATACTCAAATCTCCTTTATTTATCAACTTACTCTCGTTTCCAATATACTATGTCTCATTATTTTTATTTTGCTTTAAGTTGCTTCTTTTCCTATCTATAGAAAAATACTGGTAAAATTAGAAAATTTCTATATCTCAGGGACAAGAATAAATGTTGCTGAATGTGAATAAGAATTACTCATTGTTGAAAGTGCTATAATTTTAATTGAAAATCCTTAAGAAGCTTTTTTAAATACTAACTTTTTTCAGCTTAATAAGTATTTTTAAGATCCTATGTATAACTAACCTGAATTTCTAGAAAATGACTAAGTTAAAAAACTATTAAATACATAAATAAAACAAAGAGAAATTCATATAAAAGATCGTTATAAATAAAATTAAGAAAATTTTAATAAGGAATACAAGAAACTTTTGTCTGATAAAATAAACGATTAAACTCTTAAAAAAACGACAGTAATATTTTCCTATTTGATGCAATTTATCATAGTAATAATATTTTTTGTTTTAACTTTAAACTTAGAAATAAGTGGAGTGAATTAGTTTAAAAATCTATAATAAAAAACATAGAATTATTAAAAAGTATTCAGTTCTTTATCTTAAATTTCAGTTTCAGCAAGTGGTTTTTTATTATAGTTCTCTTATTTAAATGATTAGATGTTAAGAAATTACACAGTTAACAATATAGTGAATGAAGAATTGTATATGAATTACATTTAGAATTTAAATTTTCTGCAATCTAAATTTGTAAGTATAGAAGGAGAGGCAAGTTATTCAGACTTCACTTCCTAATATATAAATATGATATTTTCTTTATTGAGAGGATCAATTTGTGATTATTTGAATTAGGACAATAAATATCTAGGATAAGCTTCATTGTCTTTAAACCCTGTTTAATAGAGTTAATGCAAATTTGTGTGGAAACAATCATTGCAGAATGGACTGATTAGTTCAACATAGAATCTTATTGGTTATTACATTTCAATGGACATCCCAAATCTGGCTAAACAACTGATGAGAGGAAATTAATAGATAGACGAATAGATTTTGAAAACCTATTATAATCAGTCGGAACAATTACAATACTACCTTTTTACCTCCTATCTGCTTAATGCCAACCATTAACTGCTTGTTCTCATCAAAAAGGACAACTCCCAAATTGTTTTAGACCAACAATCTTCTCTCATCTCCATACTCATTATCGGACTAATCTTCTATGCATTTGTCTTCATCATTGGCTATTACCTCTTCATTAATGTTTTATAGAGCAAGTTCATTTCCTCCATATTCCTACTCTAAATCTTACCTCATTATAAATTTTCATAAGATAAAGTTATTTAAGCTCATCTCAAAAATTTAAAACTATTTGTTGATTAAACATGATTATTTTATATATATTTCTATCTTATCATAAATAATAAAAGAGGTCCTACAGAGATTCGAACTCTGATCATGAGGGTTAAAGCCTCAGGTGCTAACCATTACACCATAGAACCACTTAATATTTCTAATTGTCAATTCTAATCTTATTCAGAATTTTTATTGATAATAATAATAATAATAAATTAAAAATAATAATAATAATGTGTTTATACAAAAAATAACTCCGCCGCCGGGATTCGAACCCGGGTCAATGGTGCGACAGACCAACATACTAACCAACTATACTACAGCGGAATCTAAAAATAATAAATAAAAATGATATAAAAGAAGAATGAAGAATATGAGAAGTGGAAATAGATGATGATTGGGATAGATAAGAGAGAATACAAGAGAGAGAAGTTGAAGGAACTTGAAGAGATAGAAAGAGTGGGATGGAGTGAAATAAATGAATTGTGATTCTACAGTTATAACAGTGAAGGAGTAGATGATATAGGATGGGGTTGTGCTTGGAGATGCATTTAGTCCATCCTGTCGAATTAGCTCAAACAAGAACTGCAGATGCAAAATCTTTTTGAGTTTTTTGGCAGGAAAGACGTTCTTATTCCTATTCTTCATTCTCTCTTACCACTCCTCAATTATGACTATCTTTCTCAATTTACATTTGCTCCTCATGAACTTTTAAATGGTTGGGCTGAACCTTTTATTGGATATCTCATTCTCTCCTATTTCCACATTTCGTCTCAACTTAAATTCATTAATCCACCCACAAATATTTTCATCATGCCTTAATCACTTTTTTCTTATTTTAAAGTTATTTCATTTCTTGAATTCATTCAAATCTTATCTAATTACTTCTCTAATCATTCCAATTTTATCATGATTGATGATGGACAGTTATTTTATATACAATATTATTATCTATATTTATTTTCTTAGATTTGCTTTTACTATTTACAAAATTGATCAATTAACACTTTATTTTGCTGATCCTCATATTAAAAAAAACGCAAATAAATAGAATTGTTTTTATTCAGTTACATTTGATAATTAAGGAAATTAAATATGCAACAGTAAATAATAAAATAGTTAATTTAAGGTTTAACGGAAGAACAAAAGTCTCAAATGTATTGTAAAGAGTCATATGAAGGTATAAGTTTTACAAATAAAAGTTGGATGATATTAATTTAAGAATGAGTATATAAAAAAATTATTAAATGGCAAAATTATATTGAATAAAAATTTAATTTTTATATCAATTATTTATTATTTAATGTCAATTTAAATCAAAACTCAATTTATTCTTATTATTTTATAGGAAAATTAAATTATAATTATTTTTAAATAAATTAAATTATATAATAATTAATATTTTAACAAATATTTAATTATATAAAAAAATTTTATACAATAATGATATATAATTTACTAAATATTAGAACCTTATGACAAAATAATAAAAATAAAATAAAATAAATGAGACAAGTAATGAAAGAGTCATTTTAAGTGGAAAAGATTGTATAAAAGAGACAGAATTAAAGATATGAGTGTGAGTGTGAGTATTTAACAAAATGGATGGGATATTCTAATTAATAAAATACTTGGGAACCAAAAAGTCACTTTAAGTATTGTGAGTACTTAATTGACGAGTATGAAAGATTTTTATTGGAGCTAAAAAGTTATGGAAGAAGAGACTACAAGTGGAAACAGGATAATTATGTTTATTACAAATAGAGACCACTTAAATCATCTCTACAATCAAATTTTATTCTTAAATAGTCCAATCCAAAAAACACTGACATTTTACTCCTAGACTCTTAATAAAATTCTCCCCATTAACATCCTTAATACAATTCTCCTCAATAATCCATCATTACTATTCCAGATGTCAGCCCATTTTCGTCTTCTTCCTCTTCTCCTAATAATCAATCCTACATTCATTCCATTTTCAAATATCAATCTTAAACTTCTAAATCTTTAAAAAAAATATATAAAACTTAATTAAAGAATTCTAAAGATTTTTATAAATAATAATCTATGTTTTACCAATAATAATAAGACATTTAATCTAATTTTTTGAATAATCAATAAAAAATTTAAACTTAATTTTTAAATTTAATTGCCAAAAAAGTAAAAATAGATAAATACTATCAAAATTATGAAGAGTAAAATAAAACTACCAATCAAATTTTATAAAAATAAGCTAATAATTAGTCTTTTGATTTAGATATATAATAATAATAAAATAAATAAGTTTAAGGGGATTTCAATCTTAAAGATGTTGCTTAAAAAATAATAGGTTGTAAATAATAAGGATAGGAATTAATATACAAAATTAAATGGGAAACTAGAAAAAATGGATTTTAGCCTGAAGATAGTGAAGTTACAAATTAAAAGTTGAAGGAATTTCAATCTGATTTATTATTTGAGTTTTATGAATCTAAACTAAAATTTAAATCTAAAAATAATTATCAAAATAGTATTAAAGCTAAAATATATTTATAATATTTATTATTATTATTTAATTAATCTAATTTATTTAAAAGACTAAAATAATATCAACGAACATATAAATCAAAATGAGAATTAAGGAGATTTCATCTAAAATCAAAAATAAATTTAAATAATTAATAATTAAGTGAAAGAAATTTTTAATGATTAATAATCTTAAATAAATAGTCTTTCATAAAAAAAATTGATTTAATTTTTAACATGATATATCATATTATAAAATATAAATAAGTTTTAATAATTATTTATATAAAAATTATATTATTTATTTGAAAAATTAATAATGAAATAATCTTAGGAGCTACCTTAACTAGATTATCAATGCATTTAATGAAATAAGCAAATTTTTTTTAATGTTAATTATACTAATTAAGGCAAAGATTGTAAATTAATTATTATAAAATGACATTCTAGATAAATACTTTTGTAAATTGGATTCTCAGTTAGGAAAATTAAATTTATATAAACAATCTGAAGATATTAAAGTTTTTAAAGCAATTTAGCTTTATAATTACTAAATAAAAACGATTTAAAATAACCTAATTTTTATTAAAAAAAAACATATGATCATAAAGATAGAAGTTGATTTGCATAAATTTAAAATAGAATAAGTTATTGAGAGCTTATAATAATGTTTTAACATATAAATTTAAAGTAAGACAAAAAAATTATTTAGTTCAATAATTAAAAATGTTTATATTATTTTTATTATTCCGTTCAAAATTACTTCTGGAATTATATATTCTCTTGAAAAAGTAAATTCATATTTTAAAAATAAAATGTATTTTTATCTTTTATAAATAGAGACTAAAATATAAATTTTATATAATATAATTTTGATTATTCATATTAAAAGATAAATAGAAATATAAATATATAAATTTTTTAATAAAATTAAAAATAAAAATATATTATAAAATAAATAATAAATAGATAAGTTTTTAAACAAAAAATGTTTTTGAAAAAAAGAAAGATTAAATAGGAATGAAATAAGATAACCCAATCAGTGGAGTATTATTAGGAACTGGTTCATTAATAAAAAATGTATGCATAGGAATAATAGGTTTAGTTTATGAGCCAATTAAAAGTGCGAAAAAAGATGGGATAAGGGGAATACCTAAAGGAATAGGGAAAGGATTAGTTGGATTAGTGTTTAAACCATTAGCAGGTTCAATTGATGTGCTAACTTATACTTATAGGGGAGTGGAAGGAATAACAAATTAAGTTTATTTTATCTGCAGTTCCAATAAGAAAAAGGGAAGCAATTAGAAGGAAAGGAAAGAGAATAAAGATGAGTAAAAGATTAAGAATTAGATAATATTTGAGAATGAGGAGAAGATGTTATTATGTGCAGATCATGAGATTAGAAGTAAGATTGAGGAGGCCATTAATAATGAAGAGTGAGTTGTATTCACTGAGATGAAGGATAAGAACGGGATGACACTAGAAACTGATCAAATTGAGTTTTTGTTAAAATATTATTAGTAGGAGTATCAAAATAAGTAGAAGGAACTCTGTGAGTTTGGTGGAGGTTCTAATTAGTTACTCAGCAATAGTTAATTCAAATCTGTCATATTTACCAGTGATTTTAATGACACTCAACATTATCCAACTATCAATAACCCTTCCAAAAATATACCTCATTTAATAGTCCAGCAAAGTAGATTTGATGTTAATTACAGGAATAAAGACAATAGATTTAATTATAATAATAATAATAGTAATAATAATAATGATTCTAAGAGTGTTATTTTTTATGAGTGTAACAATGATGTTAATGAAATAAAAGTAAATGAGATGATAGTGAATGTGAATGAAGAGTAGACAGAGTGGTTTTATAATAACAATAGTGAAATAAAGAACTACTTGGAAATAGTAAAAGGATGTGAGATGATAGAGTTTGACTTGAGTAAGTACCTGTTAGATGAGAAGAGAAAATTCAATGATTTAAGTGGGGAGATTCTATAAAGGAAGGTGTGAGAGTTCAAGAGAATGGAGGACATGAGTGAGGAAAGAATGGAAAACTCAAATAAGAAAGGTGGAAAGGACTTGGTGTGTAGCATTAAAACTAGTCTGATTCGAAGTATCGGAAAATACATGATAAATCAAGTAGGGAGTTAACTATTGAGTGGTAAGATGAGTTTGACTGGCATAAGATTTCCTATTACTTGCAATGCTTAAAAGACTGCTCTTCAACTCTGTCATGCTTCCTCTAGTCTTTTCCCATTTTACCTTAACATTGCCTTACTCTCCAATAATCTCCTCACTAGGTTCTAATACCTTGTTGTCTCAATTGTCGCTGCTCTTGGACATGCCAGTATGTTCATTAAGCCTCTCAATCCTATTCTTGGAGAGACTTATTAATCATCTTATATAGATGGCATACAAATATACTCAGAATAAATCAGTCATCATCCTCCCATTAACTATTTTCTAATCGTTGGACCTAATAATTCTTATTAATATTATGGATATTATTTAAATGATGCTAATGCAGGATTCAACTCACTCAAAGTATTTTTATTATATCAATATATCTAACAATAAAATTTTTTATTAATAATATAAATTTAGATATTTAATTATAAAATAGCTTTAAGAATTATATATTTATTTAATAAATTATAAATATAAATTGAAAAATAAAATTTAATTATAGAAATAAAATTATATTGAAATAAATAAAAACTATATTGAAATAGATAAAAATTATAAATTCAATTATTATTGGGTTATTAATATTAATTTAATATTATTGCAATCAAAACATTATTATAAATCAATAAATTGTAATTAAATATATTTAAGATTGTAAATAAAGGAAAAAGAGCAATAAAATTTAATGATTCAAATTAACTGATAGAATTTGACTTCACTACTGATTAATTTCACAATTGTTTTTTTGGAACAATTAGATGTGAAAATATAGGTAGTATAAATTTTATAGATAAATAAAATAAAATTTAATGTGTTGTAAGTTTTGATAAAGTTAAAAAATAACCCTCTGATTATTTTGAATCTGAAGTGGTTTAAAACGGGAAAAAAGTTAGTGAAATAAAAGGAAGTTATCTAAGCCACATATTCGTAAATAATGAAAAGTTATGGGATCATCGATTTGTATTGCCTTTTAAATAGTAATTGTAGAATTTTACTTTAGCAAGTGATAGCAATAAAAGGCGAGATTTGTTATTCATGATGTAAAATAACTATTAGGAGGCTCAGAAATAGAAAGATATGATGGAAGATTTGCAAAGAAAAGATGCCAAATTAAGAAAAAGTCATCATTGACATTAATTTATTTTATTAAAACTTTATAATATTATTATCGATATATAAAATATAGAAGATGAAGCCATTAGTGATAAGTGGACCATCAGGAGTGGGCAAGACAACTCTAAATTAAATGCTATTAAGTAAATATAAATAATTCAAACTGTGTGTTTCTTTGACGACAAGAAATAAGAGAGATAAAGAAATAGAAGGAGTGCATTATTATTTTACAGATTAAGACAAATTCAATTAGCACATCTAAAATGATGATTTTATTGAGTATTAGCAACTATTTAACAACTCTTATGGTACTCTTAAAAGAGATTTACTTCTTATTTAATAGTCCAACCTTATTCCCCTTTTTGAAATCGATATTTAAGGAGCTTTGCAAATTCATTAATAGAAATTGCAAGCAAACTTTCTCTTTATTCTTCCTAAAAATAATTAATAACTTTTAGAAAGATTGTAGAAAAGATAAACAGAATCAGAATCCTAAATATAAGCAAGACTAAGTTAGGGATTGCAAGAAATGAATCTTGCTAAATAGTTGATGCTGTATGATTTTTTGACTAATGACAATCTTGAGCAATCTTTTAAAGACTTAAAATAGTATATAGATTACAAATATAATTTATGATTTATATCAATTGACTTCAACGTTTTTTATTAATAAGCTTCCTTCTATTGTGGTGTAAACCAAAATCTGTTTGCCTTTGAATCCGAATAGCTCGCAGTTATTTATTTTTACTTTCTTCTCATTTTCACTCAAAAGATGGTAAATATCCTTGTGCTTTTTTTCCCTTTTGCTTGCTATTTTCCGTACTTTTTCTGACTTTATTAAGTAAACCTTTCCATCATTAGTACCTGCTATTATATTCCCATTTTGCTTGTTATTCGAATTATCTTCTACAAATTTAATAATCTATAATAAAAATTATAAAATACATTTAATTAATGAGCATCCTTAAAAGTTTTATCTAAAATTCTCTGCTCTATTTTTTTAGCCAGTTAAATAGATTTATTTTTTAACTTTTGAACGGCGAATAAAGATAAAATAGTTAAATAATGTTGACCTTCTCCTAAAATTATAACGAACTTTCCTCCCTTATCTATTAAAACATTCTTTAGTTTTTTCTAAAAATTTAAATATTAATGATACTCTGATAATTGAATTTTCATAATATATCATATGCTCCTATTCTTCAAATGGATTAAAAATTTTTAAATTTCCATCATAACTAGATGCACAAACTATGATTTCTAATTAAGCAATTAATTAAATTAATATAATACCTTTATTCTCATTTTAATAATTAATAATATCAATATCAGTTATTTCAGTCATAAAAAAAGAATGAAATTTCCTTAATATTTCATATTTATTATTTATCAAATCTAATTCATAAAAATAAAAGTTTCCCATTTAATCTCCTATTAAAATATAAATGTATTCGTTTATTTATATGACTTTAAAAACTGATAGAAGGCTATATTATATGGTAATTATTTACTAAGCCACAATTTTTATATCTAAACTAACTTCTTTATAATCAATAACAGCCAATTAAGAATTAGTAGATAAACAAAATAAATAATCATATTTTAATTAATCTTATTTATTTATATTAAGTTACTATTATTGTATTCTTTATTATTATTATTACATATTCTAATATTATATATATTACATTTATAAAATGTCTCCATAAAAATCGTTTATATTCCCTTAAAATTATGTTTAAGTAATTTACTCGTTTTAATGTTCAACTGTAATAAATTAAATTATGGCTTAATAATTATTATATTTTTTCCCTGTAATATGAAAATTTCCTAAATTGTAATAATCTATAGTTATTTGCTCTAAATAATCCTATAATAATTAATTTTCATCAGAAACACCACCTTCATCTGTTATTTAATTCTAATTATTGCTTTCTGTTTTATTCATAATTTTTTAATGACATTATATATTTTGAATGATTTATTAATTTTTATTAATGCTTGAAGATAAAGAAAGTATAATTTAAAATTTGTTATTATTTATAAAGATAATTTATTGGGCAATAATAAGTTTATTAAAATCTATCTTAATATTAATTTATAAATTATTTTAAATATTTTCAAGAATCGTAATTTATTTTTTTCTTTCTGTATTTTCATTATTAAATTATAAACCATCTTTATAAAGCATTTTCTTTTTTATTGATTAGGCCCATTAAATATGTTTATTTAAAATTTTTTTTTTATTTATATTACCCAAAACTCTTTAAATTTCTTCAGATTGAGTTTCTAAAAATAAATTATTTTTATCTTTTTTATTATTTTAATTATCATTGATAAAGATAAACTAATATCCACAATTTGAACATATTTTCTTGTGAATGTTTTATTAAAATTAACATTAAACATTTTTACATATTTTGAATCCTCTTTTGCAATTTAATTATATCTAAGACTATTTTAAAGCTATTTTTTTTATATTTAAAACTTGTTTTTTTTAAATTTTATTCGGTTTTTAGATTTTTTCTGATATGTCTTTTTTATTTTTGATAGTTTAATATTATTGAGTTTTTTTTTCTTAGATTTATTTTTAAATGCTGATTTATTTTTAAACTTTTAAAGGCATCAAATATTGATTAATTTATTTTTAATTTTAATTTAATTAAATGTTTTTCATAGATATAAATTATAATAAAATAAAAATATAAAATAGATTAATAATAATAAAAAACTTAATTATATCAATTTAAATACACTAAAATATTGTAAGAAGTAAAAAAAAGATTTATAAGATTTCAAAATATTTTTTTTTACTAATAAAACAATAATTTAATTACATATTTAATTATTTATTTAATTATATAATATATAATTATTATTTATTAATATTTTATAATTATTCATTAATTTATAATTAAAAAATGAATAGATCTATAAATTAACAGACCTAACTTTAATAATAAAGTGTATAAATATAATAAATTATACTATAAAATCCAGATTAGTAAATTTAACAATAATAAAATTAAATATTCCAAACATAACCAAAAAGAGTGGTTAAATTTACTGAAGACACTATCGATAATGAAAATATGTAAAGGCTTAAATCAAACAGTAATTATAATTATTATTAAATTCTACTGTTTTAAAAATTAATAAATATAATACAATTTTAAAACTTATATAATTTTAAAAGTATGTTGTATTTTTCATAAAAAAAAATTAAATGTAGAAGATACTTCTAGTGATACCTGTTCAAGTGATTCCAATAATGAAATTGAAAGATCATGTTAATCAAAAAAATAACATAAAAAAAAATGCTCAAAATTTTAAAAGAAAAAGGAAGATAATAAATGAGAATTTTTAATAATATTTATTTATTAATATTAAAAAAGCATAAATAATATATAAAATAATAAAATATAATTTGAGAATAAAAATAAGATATAAATTTGAATTAAATAATATAATTTAATAATATAATAAAAGTGAAAAATGTTTTCTAATTTTTTTGACGGAAAGACGATAAAATCCTTTTTTAATAATAATAAAACCCCAAAATAAAGTTAAGATATTAACCAATAAAATAATATTTATAAATAAGATTATAAAAGTTATTCTAAGTCACCATAATAAAATAAATCAAACACTTCATTAAATGTAAAATAATATAAATTATAATAGGTTAATTAAAATTAATAATAATAATTAGAAAGGAAATGTACTACTCCTGATAATATGATTAAAAAGTATAATAATTATGATAAAATGATGGAAAAATAGAACAAACAAAAGAAAATATTTTAAGAAATAAATAAAATAAAAAATAACTATAATATGCAAAGTAACTTTAATGAGAGTAATGAAGAGAAATAATAAATTTAATAGAATTAGCAATTATCTAAAAATGAAGTTTAAAACAAATTAAATTAATACATTTTAAACTAGAAATAGAAGTTACTTCAATAACAAAAAGAGTAAAAGATAGAAGGAGTAAATAAATAAAGTATATAAAAATAGAGTTCTTCTAATAATTTAATGAAGAGTAATAACTAGGTTAGTAATAATATAAATAATTCAAATAATATAAACAATAACAAATAAATAAAGAAAGATGAGGTGGAAGAGGAACAGCGAATGAAGAATAATAAACTGATATACTATATGAAAATAAATGATTGGGAGAAATGTTTTCAGATTCTAAGTAAGAAGAGCATGGTAGAGCCAGACATAAATTGTTGTGATGAATCTAATAGCACTCCTTTGCATTTTGCCTCTCAAAATAATAATTTATAATTGTTAACCCTTTTAATAGCAAAAGAAGCTAGAATTGACAGTCAAAACAACAGTGGCATGACCAGTTTGATGATTGCTTGTTAAAAAGGCAATGAGGAAATCGTAGAAAAGTTGGTTAAGTCAGGATCCAATATTAACATCAAAGATATTTATAAGAACACTCCACTTCATTACTCTTGTCTATCAAATTCCAAAAAAAGTGTAGAAATTCTTCTTTCTTAGCCCCATATAGATATCACCATTCTCAATTTTGAAAATAAGCCTGCATTCGAAATGACTCGCAATAAAGATATACTCTAACTCTTTAACAATTATTTCATTCTCAAAAAGTAACAACTCAACTCAAAAAACACCACCCTTCCACCTAATGACTAACTCAATATGAATAATAACAATAACATTAATAATAACACTATCAATAGCAATAATAATAACAACATGATGATAAATAGCAACAATAATAATAATAATCATCTAAGTGTCCAACAACAATAGTAATAATAATAATAACATTAATAATAATAATAATAATAATAATAACAGTAATAAGGAGATTCTGTGGAA
>Ga0315908_10000950_pt1 | contig 22311 bp, 12 predicted proteins | sample LakEriMetagenome_12_FD_203520 | JGI IMG/M metagenome (GOLD analysis project Ga0315908, IMG submission 203520) | Freshwater fungal communities from buoy surface, Lake Erie, Ohio, United States - Buoy 4 MA124 | ecosystem: Environmental > Aquatic > Freshwater > Lake > Lake biofilm | place: USA...
TATGCGACTTTACGCACAGGGTGACCTTCATCGAGTAAAGTCGCATAGGCCAACATTTCAGCAGTTCCCCAATCCAAGGTATTGTTTTTCAACGCATTCATTCGATCTTCAAAGATCTTAGCAATCTTGCGGAAGTATTTTTTCCCTTCAGGAAGAGTAGCGAGCTTTATCCCTAATTCGTGTAATTTTTTCTTGTCGAAACCTGTATCTGGTGAATTAAAAAAATCCTCGTCATGCGCGTGACGGTATCCTTCCCAAGTTGCTGAAAGGAAGTCATACACCATGGCTTTTTCCATTTTGCGCGAATTCTCGAATTCAGATTCTAAGAAATTGTTGTATTCCTCTTCAATCTTTTTCGACTCGTCCTTATTTATGATTCCTTCAGCCTCCAACTGATTGAAGTAAATGTCTCGAGGATTCGGGTGTTTTGCAATGATGTTGTACAAATTTGGCTGTGTGAATTTAGGCTCATCACCCTCATTGTGGCCATACTTGCGGTAACACAGGATATCGATGAAGACGTCACGGTTAAATTCTTGACGGTATTCCATCGCGATTTCAATTGTTTGAACGACAGCCTCTACATCATCTCCATTCACATGGAAAACTGGACAAAGCGTTGTTTTCGCAACGTCTGTGCAATAGGTTGAAGAACGTCCATCCAAATAATTGGTAGTAAATCCAACTTGGTTATTCACAACAAGGTGAATTGTCCCACCAGCGCGGTACCCATCAAGTTGAGCCATTTGGATCGTTTCATACACGATGCCTTGACCTGCTAATGCAGCATCACCGTGTATGAGCACAGGACAAATTTTATTTTCATCTTTCAGAACGTGATCAACCTTAGCACGTGCAATACCTTCTACAACAGTATTCACCGCTTCAAGGTGTGACGGATTTGGAGACAACGTCAATCCAACTGTTTTTCCACTGGAAAGCTCAACGATAGATGTAAATCCTTGGTGGTATTTCACGTCACCATCAAAGTAATCAATAGAGTCAAACTCTTTCCCTTCAAACTCAGAAAAAATATCTTGAGGACGTTTTTTGAAAATGTTAGCCAAGGTATTCAAACGGCCGCGGTGCGCCATACCCATAACGAAGTATTCCACTCCCAATTCCGAACCTTTGTTTACTAAAGTATCCAAAGCAGGAATCAAGGCCTCTCCACCTTCAACCGAGAAACGCTTCTGGCCAACGAACTTTTTCCCGAGGAATGCTTCAAAACTTGAAGCCTTATTGAGCATGCTGAAGATCTGAATCTTACGGTTCTTGTCAAAGTTAGGTCTGTTCTTTAATTCAATTTTATTCTTGAACCATGCAATTCGTTCCGGATCTCTCATGTAGGCGTATTCAATACCTATTGATTGACAATACGTTTGGTTGAGATGGTCGATGATTTCGCGTAAAGTTGCAGCACCAATCCCAATTTCTTCACCAGCGTTGAATACCGTGTTCAAATCACTTTCTTCAAGACCAAAGTTCTCGATCTCTAGCGTTGGTGTATACTTTCGTCGCTCGCGAACAGGATTCGTCTTCGTGAACAAGTGCCCACGAGAACGATAGCCATTGATTAAGTTAATGACCTTGAACTCTTTTTGAAAATTCTCAGGAATTTCTCCGCCGTCTTCATAATTCGTTCGGGCAAAATCAAACCCTTCGAAGAATTTTTTCCAGCCAATATCCACGCTTTCGGGATCCTGACGATATTGTTGGTATAGGTGGTCGATAGCGTTCACATCCGCGTTCCCGACGTACGATACTTTGTCCATTTATTTTGTAATCTTGATGGAAAAGCAAAGGTAGGCTTTTCGGTGGATTGGGGGAGTAGGATTTTAAATTAATTCGGGTTCAATTGTAATTTTTAGTCGAAAAAAGGAATTTTGAAGAATCCAAGGTGTTCAATTCAGCACAATCCCACTTTTTAACCGCCTAAAAGGGTATTGTACTTTTCCAGTAGGGTTAAGTACTTATTCTTCCAATATTCGGCACTTTCAGCCGAAACAACATATGCATTTTGAGGTGAAATAGGATCCTCCAAATTGCGCACACGCTGCAATTCCAAAATATCATCTGAAAAATCGTAGTGAATGATTTTCCCAATAATTAGAATGTGTTCAATGGATAAATTGGGATTTTCAAAGGCGTTGTATAACCAGCGACGGCTTTTGCCTATTCGAGGCGCCAACTGTGTCAATGGAAGTCCACTTTGCCGCACGGCTTTTTCTACAATTTCTCCTTTGTGTTGCATACTACACAAATGTGGGCAGGGGAATGTAAACTATAATTACCATTAAATACACATATATGTTACATTCTGCTTTTTTGATTTCATTCGGTCATGAGCCACTGCTTTGAACCAAGATATCTTTCGGGCCCATCATCAGCCCCCACAAAATCTTTTTTAACTTTGCCCTATGGAACAAAAAGAGGACAAACTGAAGGAGGTTATCTCCCATGCGAAGGAATATGGATTTGTTTTTCCGTCATCTGAAATTTACGATGGATTGGCGGCAACTTACGACTATGGACAATTGGGTTCAGAGTTGAAAAACAACATCAAGTCGTATTGGTGGAAGTCGATGGTGCAAATGCACGAAAACATTGTAGGAATTGACTCTGCAATCTTTATGCATCCAACAACATGGAAAGCCTCTGGTCACGTTGACGCTTTTAATGATCCACTCATCGACAACAAAGACTCCAAAAAACGCTATCGTGCAGATGTATTGTTGGAGGAGCACATGGAAAAGATTCGCCTCAAAATTGAAAAGGAGGTAGAAAAGGGTGTAAAGCGTTTTGGTGATGATTTCGATGAACACCAGTTTCGTGCGACGAACCCAAATGTGTTGCGTAACGCAGAAAAAATCAAAGAAATAGAAGATCGCATGCGCACCGCACTTGAAACAAATGATTTGGAGGGCGTGTATCAGTTGATCATGGACTGCGAAATAGTTTGTCCAATCAGTGGTTCTCGTAACTGGACGGAGGTGCGTCAGTTTAACTTGATGTTCTCTACCGAACTGGGTTCTGTAGCAGGGGATGCAGCAACAATTTATCTTCGACCGGAAACGGCACAAGGGATTTTTGTGAACTTCCTAAATGTTCAGAAATCAGGTCGAATGAAGATTCCTTTTGGGATTGCTCAAATAGGAAAAGCCTTTAGAAATGAAATCGTTGCTCGCCAGTTTATTTTTCGCATGCGCGAATTCGAACAAATGGAAATGCAGTTTTTCTGTCGTCCAGGTGAAGAAATGAAATGGTACGAGTACTGGAAAGATACCCGTTCGAAGTGGCATAAAGCATTAGGCTTGGGGGATAATCAATACCGTTTTCACGACCACATCAAATTGGCACATTACGCCAACGCAGCATGTGATATCGAGTTTAACTTCCCAATGGGCTTCAAGGAGCTTGAAGGAATTCACTCGCGAACAGATTTCGATTTGAAACAGCACGAGCAATTCTCTGGGAAGAAACTGCAGTATTTTGATCCGGAGTTGAACCAGAACTATGTGCCTTTCGTGGTGGAAACGTCTGTTGGACTCGACCGCATGTTCTTGGCTGTCTTGAGTGCATCACATAAAAATGAAGTGTTGGAAGACGGTTCCGAGCGAACTGTACTTTCCATTCCACCAGCTTTAGCGCCATACAAGGTGGCAGTTATGCCATTGACGAAGAAGGATGGTTTGCCAGAGAAGGCTCGTGAAATTATCGATGGTTTGAAGTTTGACTTCCTTTGTCAATACGACGAGAAAGATTCAATCGGAAAACGTTACCGTCGCCAAGATGCGATTGGTACACCTTTCTCGGTGACGGTTGACCACGAAACATTGGAAAACAATACGGTTACTATCCGCGATCGCGACACCATGGACCAAGTTCGGGTAAGCATTGCCGACCTTCATCGCATGATTGATGAAAAGGTAAGTATGAGAACCCTTTTGGTTTAAGGTTTAGCTCCTTATTTTTCTTTGAATGGTTGTGTTTGCAGACTGATAAAGTCCTCAGGATACTTTTCTATGCCGTCAAATCCCAGCGTGATGTCTCGTCCGTCCGAGGGAATATGATTGGTGCCAAATATATAATCCCAGATACTCAAGGTAATCCCGAAATTGATGCCGTTCGGATGGCTCTTAGGCAGGTGCTTCACGTGGTGCCAGATGTGCATTTTCGGGTTGTTTAACAGGTATTTTAAAGGTCCATAATCCAATGCAATGTTCGCGTGGTTCAAATGACCTATTAGGATGGTAAAGGCATGAAGGATAAATGCATGTTCCAACTTAAAGTTGAGCAGCCAAGACATTAGAATATACAAGCCCGTTTTGTAGACCAACGTTTCCATCCAATGGTAGCGCAAGTGTGCAGCAAATCCCATCTCGGTTACGGAGTGGTGAACCTTGTGGAATTTCCAGAGCCATTTGTTCCGATGCAACATGACGTGAATACCCCATTGAATGAAATCGGAAAGAAAGAAGAAAATAGGAAACTGCAACCAGAGGGATAGTTCAGATAGATTGAAGATTCCTTTTTTCGGAAGTCCGATGCTTTGCATGAAATACCCAAAGTAACGCTCACTTAGTGAGGAGAGCGCGATAAAAATGATTAGGTTAAAAATGAAGAAGTTGAAAAACATGTAAAAGGCATCAATCCAAAAACCTTTACGGAAAACGCGCTGTTCTTTTCTCCATGGGGCAAGCAACTCTAAAATCCACACTGCAAGTGACAAATAAATCAACAGGTAGAAATAGTTGTCATTGCTGAACGGATTACTGACACTTTTCCAAACATAGGAGGCATAGTTCGAATACAATCGAGAAACTTGGTCTAAAAAAGTCATGCGCTAATTTTTGTCAAATGTAATTCGATCTAGATCTTTCTTGTGTAACATTTATGCTTGTCCTTTGTGCGAATTTAGGCTAAAAAGGTGCTCGCGAACGTATTTCTACGTAGTGATTTTAGGTAGATGAACTCATTTTGATGACATACCGCAGTGATTTCATTCATTCGACAATCAAACATCTCTTCCTTTGTCACATGAAACACAAAAAAAATTAATGACATGAAAACAAACTTCTTGAAGTCGGCCGTGTTCATTCTCGGTTCGATTACCACTGTAGCTGCGCAGAGCAATAGTGCATTGAATGTATCTGCGACAATAACAGATCCCTCATGCTACGATCTTTCTGATGGCACGATCTCTTTGGATGTCTTGGGTGGAGTTCCGCCGTATACTTTTACTTGGTCCAATTCGGAATCTATATCAACACTCTCAGGATTGCCTGCTGGCTTGTACGATGTTACGGTGCATGACGCGCTGAACGACGCTGTATCTTTGTCATTTGAATTGAGTAATCCAGAAGAATTAAAAATTACAGGTGTCGTTACACCGGTTTCAATACACGGAGGTTCTGACGGTGCGATTGATGTGACAGTAACTGGTTTGGCGGGAGGATTCGATATGTTGTGGAGTAGCACGGATGGTTCGGGCTATGATATTTATCAGTTCGATCAAACCAATTTAAGTGGTGGAATCTATAAATTCGATATCCATACAGAATTTGGATGCAGCGCTACCGAAACCTTCTATGTGGATCAGGAGAAGCCAACAATTGTTCCGCTAGGATCCTTCTGGACGAACACCTTTGTGCCAGAACAAAAAGATACGGTTGCACTCGTAATGATTTATCCTAATCCGTCGGAAGGTAACTTTGCCTTTAAAAACACGGAAGATGTAAAATCTGCAACCATATATAATTCTGTTGGTGCATTTATAGGTACAATTGAAGAACATGAGGTCGGAAGGTCAAGCCATGGCCTACTGCTCGACCGAGGCATCTACAATGTCGTTTTCGAGCGCAAAAATGGAACTTTAGAACGTCAAAATTTGATAATTCGATAAGTTTAAAATCACAACAATGAAAAAAGAGTCAGCTTCGGTGGACTCTTTTTTTGTTTTAACAGTTCTTGAATTGATTCAATGCATTTCCTTGTTTATCTTTGCAATCTAATTCCAAGGTATGAAATATTCATTGTTTTTTGCACTGGCCTTAATGGCTTGTTCTTCAAATCCAGAGGTTGTTCATCTACGTACGGAAAAAGCAAAAAAGAAGGAGGTAGTGAAGGTTGAGCCCAACAAAACACTCACGGCTGATATCGATGGAATGACCTGCGAAATGGGCTGTGGAGGGAGTATCCGCACGAAATTGAAAGGTACAGGTGCAGTGTCTAGAGTGCAATTCGATTTTGTGGAAGGACGTAAAACGCAAGGCATGACTGTGTTTTTTGATGAAACAAAGATTTCTCAGAAGCAAATAAAAGATATCCTTCTCACCATGAATGAGCAGCAATTTACGCTTGCGAACGTGGCTGTTCAATCTTTAGAAAAATAGGTTTGTTTTCCCTTTAGGAGACAAAAGAAATTTAATATCAGTTTTTTTTAAAATTATTATTGGTTTGTAGGTTGCTGATAATGAAGTCGCTATCTTTGCAAGATAAATACGACAGAATTACATTAAACAATCTAAAATGAAACCACTTACACTTAAGATTTGGAGTCTTTTTCTCCTTTCTACACTTTTGACATTACCTTCTTTGGTTAATGGTCAGGCCATCAACATGACAACCAACGCTGCTGTTCCTGTGACGACAACTACTTGCTCGGCAACATTTTTTGACAATGGGGGAAATTCAGGATCATATACCAGTACACCTGGCACATATACCCAAACATTTTGTCCATTGACAGCTTCATATGGTATTCATTTGTTCATCTCTACCATTGATTTAAAGCAAACTGGAAACGCATCCAACGATGATCAATTGCTCATTTATTTGGGGAGTGGGACATCAGGTACGCTCTTGTATACATCGCCTGTAGATGTGCAAACAACAAACCTTGAGTTCTACAGCAACACGAGTGAATGTATGACGATTGTGTTTATACAAAATGGCAGTAACACGGCGAATGCGGCGGGTTGGTCGGCTACAGTGAACTGTGAACCACTCTTTTCAATCACCCAAGTAGAAAGTGTTGTTCAGGCCTGTGGCGAAACATTTGTCGATCCGGGAGGAATCGCGGGAATGTATGCGGGAAGTTCGAATAGCGCACCACTTCCAACAGGTTATTATCCTCACAATGCTGTCCATACCTACACTTTTTTGCCAGCGACACCAGGAATGTATGTCACACTAAATTTCTCTAAGTTTAACTTGGATGCAGCGGATAAGCTCATCATCATCGATGGTTCGGGAACGAATGCCGGGATTTTGGGACAATACAGCGGAACCGCACTTCCTCCATCTTATACGGCATCTACGAGCAGTGGGTCACTTAAGATTATTTTTATTAGCGACGGAGCCAATTCAGCACCCGGATGGATTGGTCAGGTCGGATGTTCATCAAGCCCTGGAAATTCAGTTGCAATCTGTAGCACCTCCAATTGCAGTGGCACCTGTGGATATACAATTTGTTCAAGTGGAGCCTTTCCGGTGAATAGTGGCAGTGGCAGTGGTATTCAGGAAGGATTCACAGCAAATTCCATGGGTTGTCTTGGTTTGAATGGAGAAATAAATTCCACTTGGTATTACTTCAAAGCAGGAATGAGCGGAACACTCGGTTTTGTGATTGATCCTCCTTCGGGACTGGATTTTGATTTTGCTTTGTATGGACCTGGAAATGGATCAATAATCTGTCCGCTCAACACAGGAAATGCACCACTTCGCTGTAGTTATGCCAATAACAATCTGTCAGCGGTACAAGGGAATGTTGGATTAGTTGATGGCGCTGGAGATCTCACAGAGGGTGCTTTAGGGGATGGGTTTGTAGAGGATTTGACCGTCATCGCTGGGGAAGAATATGCCTTGTTGATCAATACCTTCTCGAGTGGAAATCCACAGGCTGCGCCAACGATTACATGGTCGGGTTCGGCAATGGATGGATTGATTTGTGGATTTGCCCTAGGTGGCGAGGTGATCTCCTTTGATGGCTATCATTACCAAGGAGCGAATATCCTCCATTGGAAAACGGCATCCGAGAAGAATACCAATTATTTTACGTTGAAAAAAAGTCATGATGGCATTACATGGCGAACTATGAATACAATCAGCGCTGCTGGTTCTTCAAATTCAGTATTGTCTTATCAAGCGACTGATGATGAAAATGAAATAATTACCTACTACGATTTATTCCTAACCGATAACGACGGGAAACAAACGCACATTGGCACTGTGGTTGTCAATGCGGATCTTTGTTCAGATGGATTTATCACGCCTTATTTTCCCAATCCAAGCTTGGGGAAGGTTAGTTTTCATTACTGTGGAACAAACTTCGAAGATGCGCTTGATATTAAGATACATAACGCCTTTGGTACTTTGGTTTTGGATACATCCATCCACGATTTCAAAGATGCATCATCAATAGACTTGGACCTTTCCAACCTAGAAAATGGAGTGTATTATGCCACGATTCAACAGAATGGTGTGGTTCAAACGAAGCGAATTTCCTTGGTGAAATAATCTCAGCTGTATTTCTTCCGCAGATATATCTTGTAGGCTTCGCGGAACAAAATCCGTTCGGAAAGTTGTGCGAGGAAATCTGTCTGGGTAGTCAGCGAAAGGAATTCTTTTTCTGGAAGATCGATTGTGTAAAGCAATTGCAACAAGCGCGCTTCTCCTTCTTGCATCAAATCGGCAATACGCTCAGCCAACAACGATTCGATGGCTTCTTTGGAAAAGGCTGTAGTTGAAAATTCCTCAGGAAAAAAGAGATTGAACTTTCCAAAGTCCTTCGCAATTTGCTCTTGAGTCTTGATTACGAAAGCAACATCGTTCAAGGACTGCTGTAAGGCTTGGAATTCAATCAGATCGCTCATCTTCAGCGCTTAGCAGATGCCACCTCCGGCGTTGAATCCTTTTTCAGGAACCATGAAGCTCAAGTTTCCTTCCGCATCTTCCGCCATTAAGATCATCCCTTGAGATTCAATCCCTCTGATTTTTCGCGGAGCTAAATTCAAAAGTACACTCACTGTTTTTCCAATTACATCTTCGGGTGCGTAATGTGCTGCAATCCCTGAAACTATGGTACGCTTATCGATCCCTGTGTCTACCAATAATTTTAGCAACTTATCCGCCTTCTCCACTTTTTCAGCTTCGAGTATGGTCCCCAAGCGGATGTCCATTTTACTGAAATCGTCAAAGGTCACTTCCTCTTTTTGAGGTTCAAATGTCGATTCAACCATGACTGTGCTTTTCAATTTCGCCACTTCGGCTTCTACAAGTTCATCTTCAATTTTTCGGAATAGGATGGATGGCTCACGTGTAAGTGTTCCTTCAGCAATGAGATCTCCGCGTCCTGCATCACTCCATTGATCCGTGTGGACGTTCATGAAATCAGCCAATTTGCGCGCTGTTTCTGGCAAGAAAGGTTGTAGAACGATGCTCAAGTTCGCTGTGATTTGCAAGGCAATGTGCATGATGGTTTTCACGCGCTCAGGATCAGTTTTCACCACTTTCCAAGGTTCTTGGTCAGCCAAGTATTTGTTCCCTAGACGTGCCAAGTTCATTGCTTCGGCTTGTGCTTCACGGAATTTGTATGCGTAAATTAACTTGCTGATGCGCTGTGGGATCTCCGCCATTTCATTCAAAACGGATTGATCTTCAACGGTCATATCGCCAAGCGCAGGAACAGCGCCTTCGTAGTATTTTTGGGTCAACACCAATGCGCGATTCACAAAGTTTCCAAGGATATCGGCAAGCTCACTGTTGATGCGTGTTTGGTATTCTTTCCAGGTAAATTCGGAATCCTTCGTTTCTGGCGCAATCGACGTCAAGACATACTTCAATTCATCGGCCTTGTCTGGGTAGGATGCCAAATATTCGTGCAGCCATACCGCCCAATTGCGCGACGTTGACAGCTTATCTCCCTCTAGGTTTAAAAATTCAGAAGCGGGTACATTGTCAGGTAAGATGAGGTCACCATGATCTTTCAGTAAAATCGGGAAAATCACCGCGTGGAATACGATGTTGTCTTTACCGATGAAATGAATAAGTTTGCGATCGCCTGTCCAGTAATCCGCCCAATTTTTTTGGTTGTCCAAAGCCCATTGCTTAGTGGCTGAAATATAGCCAATAGGTGCATCGAGCCAAACATAAAGCACCTTTCCATCTGCATTGGGTAAGGGAACTTTTACCCCCCAGTCCAAGTCACGTGTCATGGCACGGGAATGCAATCCGCCATCAATCCACGACATGCATTGACCAATCACTTGATTTCGCCAAGCCTTCGGTTCATGTTGTTTCACCCCATCCAAGGTTCCTTCCTTGATCCACTCGCGCAACCAGCTTTCGTGACGGTCCATCGGTAAGTACCAATGTGATGTCGTTTTTAGAATAGGTGTTTTTCCACTTAAAGTAGATGTAGGATTGACCAATTCTGTCGGACTTAAATCTGTCCCACATTTTTCACATTGGTCACCATAAGCATTTGGGTTTTGGCATTTTGGACATTCGCCTACAATGTAACGGTCCGCTAGAAACTGTTGGTATTCTTCGTCGTAATATTGTTCAGAAACCTCCTCCGTGAACTTTCCTTTTTCATGCAATTTCAAAAAGAAATCTTGCGAGGTTTTATGATGGATTTCCGCCGATGTGCGGTGGTAAATGTCAAATGAAATTTCGAAATCTTTAAAGGCCTTTCCAATGATGGTATCGTACTTATCTACGATTTCCTTTGGTGTGATTCCTTCTTTCTTCGCACGCAGCGTGATGGCAGCTCCATGTTCGTCACTTCCACAGATGAAGGCCACATCATGACCATTCATTCGTAAGAAACGCACAAAAATATCAGCAGGCAAATAAACTCCAGCCACGTGTCCAAGGTGCAATGGACCATTGGCATAGGGCAGGGCTGCTGTTACGGTAAATTTGGATTTCGACATGCTCAAAGATAAGTATTCGTGAGGACTTTTATTCATCAAGGCACAGCGAAAGTTAGACTGAGGTTGGATTTTCTTGCCTCAATCATGAACCTCTTCTCGAAAGCAAAAGAACTTGCAGAATATTCCCTAAATTAGTACTGTTAATTGCTACTATGAGGTATATTGCTGTCTTTTCGGTTTTTCTTTTTTCTTTTTTGGCATTAGCTCAACCCTATGCGGGCACTGAGAAAATGAAGCCAATGAAGTCTGATCTTTCCAAGGCAGCACAGTGTACGCCGCCAAATACCACCACTTTTTTACAGATCAATAATGTTCGTGCAATGGTGCACACGGCAGGGAATTTATGGCAAGTGCCGAATCAAAATTACTCACAGTACGAGGTGCCGAAAAACTCTGGAATCATGGCGCTTTTCACTGCTGCTTTGTGGTTGGGAGGAACAGATGTCAACAACCAGTTGAAGTTGGCTGCACTGCGTTACCGAAATGGTCAGGACTATTGGACGGGTCCGCTTTCGAACATTTCAGCCGAAACAAACTACGAGACTTGCGCCAAGTACGACAAGCACTTTGTGTCAACCCAAGACCAAGTGCGTGAATTCAATGCATGGTTTCAGGCAGGTGTCGATGATGCAGAGAACGGAACATCTTCCCAAGCGGAACTTTTCCCCAACTACAAGGTACCAGAAATCATCAAAGAATGGCCTGCGCATGGAGATGTTTCCATGGGACAAGATTATTATTTAGCGCCATTTTTCGACCGTAATGAAGACGGCGAATACAATTGGGAGGATGGTGATTATCCATGGCATGACATTAATCGTGAAAAGAATTGCAAGACCGACCGACGGGTTTCCTTGTATGGCGACATCAACTATTGGTGGGTAATGAATGACAAAGGGAATATCCATACCGAAACGGGAGCCGATCCGATCGGAATGGAAATTCGCGCCCAAGCTTTTGCCTTTGCGTCCAATGATGAGATCAACAACATGACCTTTTACAATTATGAATTGATCAACCGCGGAACACAGACACTCTATAATACCTACTTTGGTTTCTTCACCGATGGTGCTTTGGGTGATCCTTTCGATGATTATGTTGGCTGTGATGTCAACCGGGGCTTAGGTTATTACTACAATGGAGATAACTTCGACGGTGAGAATTCTGGATTTAAAGGTTATGGTTTTTCGCCGCCAGCCGTTGGTGTTGATTTTTTCGAAGGACCTTATCAGGATGATGATGGCGTAGACAATGGGTTTGGAATAGGTGAAAATGAGGCTTTGAATGGAATTGGCTATGGTGACGGAATTGTGGATAATGAGCGCTTTGGAATGCGCCGTTTCTTGTATTATTCGAATACCACGAATGGTGCAAATCCAAATCAAACCGATCCAACCAGTGCTTCGGATTACTACAATTACCTTCGTGGAATATGGAAGGATGGTACCAAGTTTTACTATGGAGGAAGTGGTCATATTTCTGACCCAGATTGTAATCCGAATGTGCCATGCGACTTCATGTTTCCCGGTGATACCGATCCATTAGGGTGGGGAACAGGTGGCGCCGCACAAGATCCGTGGACAGAATATGGATCGAACAATCCACCGAATGACCGCCGTTTTGTGCAGTCTGCCGGACCTTTCGTGTTAAAACCTGGAGCGGTCAATAACATCACAGTGGGAGTCGTTTGGGCAAGATCAAATGGTGGGGATCCCTTTGCTTCAGTTGCTGTGCTTCAACGAGCTGATGATAAAGCGCAGGCCCTGTTTGAGAACTGTTTTAAAGTGTTGGACGGTCCCCATGCTCCTGATCTAGCCATTCAGGAACTGGAAAACGAGTTGATTCTCACCCTGTCCAATCCTACGAACAGCAATAACTATAACGAAGAATACGAGGAGTTTGATCCGTTCATTGTTACTGCCGATCCCAATGCAGACAAATCCTACCGATTCCAAGGTTACCAAATTTATCAAATGCGTGGAAAGCAGTATTCACTTTCTGATATCGGTGACCCAGACAAGGCACGTTTGGTAGCGCAATGTGACATCGAAGATGGTGTGTCTCGAATCATCAATTTTGAGTTCGACGAGGACCTGTTGGCCAGTGTTCCTATTGAGCGAGTGGATGGTCAGGATAAGGGCATTCGCCACAGTTTTAGTGTAAAAACAGATTTATTCTCCCAAGGTACGAGTGAGTTGGTCAACTTCAAGCGGTACTACTATGTCGCCGTGGCCTATGCCCATAACAATTACAAGAATTACGACCCGAACGATCCACAAGCTCTGGACGGACAGCAGAAACGTTATCTCGCTAGCCGTAAAGCTGCAGCAGGTGAGGTGAAAACGATAGAGGCCATTCCACACAATCCGATGCCAGAGGCCAACGGAACATTGCATTACTTGGAGTACGGTGAATCACCAGAAATTACCCGCTTGGATGGCTATGGAAATGGAAATCGTGCCTTGGAACTTACCACAGCATCGCTCAATCATATCGTGAAATACGGAACACTCGATAAGGTGACCTATCAACGTGGTGCCGGACCGCTGAACATCAAAGTGGTCGATCCCTTGAATGTTGCCGATGGCTATTTCGAATGTCGCTTCAAGTCTTATGTTCCGTCTTCATTGAATGGTGCCGACACCGCTTCTTGGGTGATCTACCGCTATGATCATGAAAATGGAATTGTATTGGATTCGATTTCTTCGGAACAAAGCATCCAAGGTGATAACGAACAAATTATCCCGAAATGGGGCGTCTCCGTGCAAATTCATCAAGAGAAATATACCGGACCGTCAGGCAATTCTTCAGTGAAAACAACGACGATGATTGATCATTCCATTACGTTTGAAGATTCATCCAAGCAATGGCTCAACTTTGTGCAGGACAACAGTGCTTTCTTCCCCACGAATTGGATCCGATCAGGAACTTTTGATGAAACACAAGCTGCCGTAAATGACCCGTTTACAGAAGCCGCATGTTACGATGATGAGGTAGGTGTGGACAATGACGGCAATTTTTCATCCATCCTTAATGGTGGAATTGCACCGCACCGTTTGACGGGCTACCAGTGTAGCTATATGCCCATGACGTATTACAATCTCCCTTCACCAGGTTCAGCCAGAACGAATGCTTCTTTGTCTTTCTTGCCAAGTGTGGATATTGTCCTTACTTCCGATCGCTCAAAATGGACCCGCTGTGCAGTCATTGAAATGGGACGAGATGCTGCACTCAACTTTGGCAACTGCGAACCAGGCTTGCTGCGTAAAAGTCCAAGTGTGGATCAATATGGAAATCCAGACAATACTGGAACAACAGGGATGGGTTGGTTCCCAGGATATGCCATTGACTTAGAAACAGGAAATCGTTTGTATTTGGCCTTTGGTGAAAACTCCTTCTTGGGCGCAGAGAACGGTGCGGATATGCTATGGAATCCGACGTCTCGCATGGTGAATGGCGTGGGTGATCCAGTGATGGGTGGTGTTCATCCGCTGTGGGTGTTCAGTTCGGACCAATCCATAATCAATGATTTCAGTGCAGGTTGGGATTTCCCAGCCTATATTCCATCAGTTGCTGAAAATACCACATCAAACGTTCTTTATCAGCAGTTCCAAGCAATCGAACAAAATTCATCGGTAGCGAAAAGACAAACCTATGGCAGTATTTCATGGGTGATGTATCCGATGTTGCGCAATGGGAATACCTTGTTATCGACAGATGTAAAAATTAAACTACGGGTGAACAAGGAGTACAAGAATTATCAGGTCACGGGAATAAACAATGGCCGTCCGACGTACGCGTGGAATATGTCTTCCGTGCGCACGGTTACAGGAAGCACTGATGCCTTAGTCGATGCCCTAAAGTTAATCAACGTAGTTCCGAATCCTTATTTGGCCTTCTCTGAATACGAAATCAACAAGCTCGATAGCCGCATTAAAATCACCAACTTACCAGAGCGTTGCACAATCACGATTTACAATGCGCAGGGGAAACTTATCAAAACCATCAAGAAAGACAGTCCAATCACCTACCAAGATTGGGCACTTACGAACCATGCCAATATCCCTATTTCGTCGGGTGTCTATTTAATTCATGTCGATGTCCCAGGTGTAGGAGAGCGCATACTGAAGTCCTTCATCGCAATGCGTACGGTGGATTTGCAAAATATGTAGAGAGTTAAGAGTTACGAATTTGATGCTTCGCAATTTAAAATTTGATCCTAAAGGAATTTGATGCCTTCGTCAATTCAATGTAAGATCAAAGTCTTTTGTCTTTTGTCTTGAAGCGCAGCGGTCCCTTGTCCTTCGAAGCTCAATGAGCGAAGAAGTGACTATTGTCTAAAAAAATTACTGCGGAATAGAAATTCGAAACGTAGACCCCACATTGACCTGCGACTCAAGCACGAAAACCTTCCCTTTGTGGTACTCGGTAACGATCCGTTTCACCAAAGAGAGTCCAAGTCCCCAACCGCGTTTTTTTGTGGAAAATCCAGGTTGAAAAATGGTTTTCAGTTGATTGGGTGCAATGCCCTTGCCGCTGTCTTTGATGTCGATGTGCGCCCATTCAGGTGTTGAATGAATGGTGAGTTGCAAACTTCCAGATCCTTCCATAGCATCAACGGCATTCTTACAGATATTCTCAATCACCCATTCCATAAGCGGGCCATTGTGCAGAATGGGTAGTTCGCCTGTGGCAGTGAATTCGATGGGCACCTTACTCGATACGCGCGGACGTAGGTATTCGACCACGTTTTGTACCGTGACATTAAGGTCGCTGACTTCCAATTTTGCGCCTGATCCAATTTTTGAGAAACGGTCTGTAATTTTTTCCAAACGATCGACGTCTTTCTGCATTTCTGACGTAATCATTGGATCGGCATGTTGGTCTTCAAGCAACTGAATCCAAGCCATCAATGACGATAGGGGTGTACCCAATTGGTGTGCTGTTTCTTTCGCCATTCCTGCCCACACCTGGTTCTGTTCGGCTTTGCGGAAGGTGCTAAAGATGAGGTAGCCGATAAACACGAACATCCCGATGATGAAGAAAATGATGTAAGGGAAATACTGCAGGCGCTTGAGCTCCTCACTGTCGTCGAAATACAAGATGTTTCGCTGACCATTCTGGAAATCAATGACAATCGGTTCGTTTTGCAGTTTCAATTCACTTATAGTGCCTGAAAGCGCTTCTGGTGTGATTTTGTCCTTTTTTAGGTTGCTGCCGATGACTTGATTGGTCCGCGCATCCACCAGTAACACGGGCACAAGATCCTGATTGTTGATCAACTCATTGTTGAACGACTGAAGCAAGGAGTCACGCTGTTTTTCGAGCCGAATGAGCTCCTTGGAGTCGCAGTAATAATAGGTGTTAAAGAGTCCATCGTAGATCTCAACGGTGAAGGAAGGATTCGATTTTTCCCAGGTAAGTGCCAATGCTTTTAAGGAGTCTTCAAAAATTTGGGTGATTTCCTTTGCGGAAAGTGTGGCGTTTTTCTGAGCAGCGCGTATGTCTGAGGTATCAAAATCAAGGTTGATGTATCCCGAAACGGCTTGATCGTTGTCCATCAAGATGACCGGAATGTCCTTGTTTTCATTGATGATTTTTAATGGGAACCCATAATCTGGAATTATATCCAAGGGCGTTTCTTTTGATACTTCTTTAGTCGCATCGACCCATAGCTGCACTTCTTTTCGCTCTTTATCGCGCAATTGACGGAAGGTTTTGTCCGTCAGCGTCACCAACTCAAGTTTCTTCTTGATGGCGTCGGCCCACTGCATGGCGCGCTCACGTTCGCGACTTCCAACCTTCGAGACGATGTTGTTGGAAACAAACAAGGATGCGCCCACCATGATGATCGCAATGACCATCAGGGCAATTTTCCATTTTTGCTTGTTTGAGTATAAATTCATGAGCCAGAACGAAGTTAACGGAATTTTGATTGTTTGCGTATGTCAATGAAAAACGATTCTTTGCTTTTGTGGGAATAAAGTACCTTTGCCACATGGAAACCTTGAATGCATACTTGCGCAAACCTTTGTTCGTCTTTGTAGCACTTTTCTTCGTGATTGCTATTCCTTTGTTCACGCTACCGATCAATTTATTCCCTGGAGAAATTGTCTTTAAAAGTGGTTTGATGACTGTTCCAGAGCAAGCGCCCTTGAGTTTGGCCTATTTTATTGGCTTGGGCTACAACGAAGCTGACATGGTGCATATTGAGTCGTTCCGCTTGTTGCCTCAGTCGTACTTTTTGGCTTTTTTCTTCTTGTTTGGTTTCCCAGGCCTCGCGGCGTATCGGGTGCATTTGGCGAATGAGAAGAGGAGGAAAGGGACAAAGGACAAGGGACAAAAAGACAAGTGATAACTTGCGAGTTACGAGTTAGGTGGCTCCTCCGCAGCGGACAAGTGAGGTTCGCAGCAGACTCGAAGCCACGAATTACGAATTACGTTTTGCACTTAAACATCATCATGTCTAGTGGAATTTGAACACTTTGGGAATTTGTAATGTTTGAAATCTAGCCCGAAGCTAAAATTCCTGAACTCGTAACTCGTCATTGGTAACTCGTAACTTTCAGAAGTCTTTTGTCTTGCAGCGCAGCGGGTCTTTTGTCCTTCGAAGCTCAAAGAGCGAAGAAGTGTCTTTTGTCTCATTATCCAATTTCCCCCAACACGAAATACATTTTCATTTGTCCTTTTCCTTTGACTTCGATGTCGCCTCGGTATTCACATGTAAAAATGTCCTTTACCAATTCGTAGGTTGATTCAGTTATATTTACCTTACCTAAGGCGCCGGTGCTTTCTGCCCTGCTTGCAGTGTTTACTGTGTCGCCCCAAATGTCGTATGCGAATTTTTTGGTGCCGACGACTCCAGCGACGACCTCGCCAGTATTGATACCGAGCCTACATTCATAGTAGGGTTCACCTTTAGAGATACATTCGTTTTTGTAGGCAGTCATGTATTCTTGGATCGCCAAACCAGCGCGTATGGCATCAACAGGATTGGTTTCATTGGCAACTGGCAAACCGCCAGCACACATGTACGCATCGCCAATGGTTTTGATTTTTTCAAGGTTGTATTTTTCGACAATGGTATCAAATGCGGAGAAACATTTGTTCAATTCTTCAATCACTTCTTCGGGGGTCATGTTGGCACTTCGGGCCGTAAACCCTTTGAAATCGGTAAACAACACGGAAACTTTTGGATAGTGTTTTGCACTTGCTTTTCCTGTTGTTTTTAATTCATCTGCTACTTCATCCGGTAAGATATTGCGCAGAAGTTTATCCGATTGCGCCTTTTCATCTCCCAGAGCTTCATTTGCTTCCACCAAAGCGATCTTGAATTTTATCACAGAAATTGTGAGCCTGTAGCGCGTTTCAATGAGTAGAAACATAAAAATTGCTACCACCAACAACAGCAATCCGCCGTTGATCAATGCTTCTTGCATATTCAAATGGTGGTTCATTTGAAAAAAGTATCCAGAAGCTAAAATAGAAGGCACAATAATAGCCAAAGAGTAATACCAATTCCACAAAACAAACATCCCTGCTCCTATGAATAAGGCGAGGTAGTTCAACGAATGACCCGTGAAGTCATCTAGCTGGATAACGCTATAAGTATAAGCATTTTGTAAAGAAATGAGTAGAAAAGGAATGAAAATCAGCATTTTGGAATTGATGAGCTTGCGCTTGTGTGCCAACAATGCGAACACGGTGATTACCGCAATGCTAATCCGTAAAGTCATTATTTGACCAAACGCATGGGGTATGTTTAAATAGTCGGTTAATCCAAAAACAGGGTCAAAAATAATCGCGATCCAAGCACCATAGGTATGGTATCTTGTAGCGGATTTATCCAAATCGTCTTCCCAGGTTAATTTAGTAGCGGTCATAGTTTTTGCATTTTTTGCAGGTATACAATATTAGCGTAAAAATTTGTTTTGTTGGTGAAAAGACAGAGGCGAAGGAGAGTGGACGAAAGACAAATGACATAGGACACTTCTTCGCTCTTTCAGCTTCGAAGGATGAAAGACAAAGGACAAAAATAAAATGATAAAATTACTAGTGTTCCATGTTTGGGTCCTCGAAGGTTGGTGGCAGAGGAGCGTAGCAGAACCAAAGCCTCGAATTAAGAATTAACAACAAGATTACATCTGAAATAGTCAAAATAATGAAAAACCACATTCCGGGGTTTCTCAAATCGAGTCAATGCATAGGTCCTATCCAAACATAGAAAAATGATAGATAATGAGTTGAAAAGTAATCAAATGACTACTAAAGAAGAGTTGTCATAGATGAATTCGAAAACAAAAAAACATTTTGTTTTTTATTTGATCTATTTTTAGGGCCAATTAAATAGATGGGGTATGACTTTGGCATTTTTGAAGCGTAAAAAATTCTGGAAGCGATTTGTATTGTTTGCCTTCATAGCACCAGTTATTTTATTCTTTACTGTTCTGCTTATTGTGTATGCAAAGCAAGATGCAATTGTAAGAGAACTGATTGAAACAGCGAATAAAGATTTTAAAGGTGCAATTCGAATCAAAGGAAGTCACGTAGCGCCCTTTGCTAATTTCCCATACATTTCAATTGACATTGAAGGTTTAGAAATTTTTGAAGGGGATGATTTTAACGCTAAAAAACGGATTCTTCATATCAAAGACACCTATATTGGGTTTGATCTCACCGGACTTCTGACAGGTAAGTATGATGTAAAATCCATTCGTTTGACAGATGGAGACATTCGTTTAGTGAGGCATTTAGACGGTTCATTTAACATTGCAAAGGCCTTTGAAACAGATTTACCACCAGAAAAAGTGAAAGAAGAGTTTCATTTAGATTTGAAATCCATTAAACTAGATAAAATAGATCTTTCGAAGTACAATGAGTCCAATGGAATGATGGTAGATGCGTACATCACCAAAACTACAACTTCATTCAAAACGACGAATAAACACCTTTCTATAGGTCTTGACTCAAAGTTTGAGTTGAGCTTGATCCAAAATGGTGACACCACGTTTATCAATCGCAAACACTTTGAAGTAGATACGCAACTTGATTTGGATGAATTGACACAAGTACTCTCAATTACAGAAACGGAGGTATTGCTTGAAGGTGCGTCATTTCAGTTTGGTGGCAATGTGGATTTTAAAGATGAAGCAAATGTTGATCTTCATTTCAAAGGGAATAAACAGAATTTTGATTTGTATTTGGCGATGTTACCTAAAAGTTTGGCTGAATCCTTAAAAGAATTTGACAACCATGGTAAAATCTTTTTTAATGCTCGAATAAAGGGAAAGACCATGAATGGGCGGCAACCCCAAATAAATGCAAAGTTTGGCTGTGAAAATGGGAATTTCAACAACCTGGAATCGAAGAAGAAATTAGAAAAAATAGGGTTTAAAGGAAGTTTTACGAATGGTAGCAAGCGCGATTTATCGACAATGCGATTGGAATTAGAAAATTTCAGTGCGAAGCCAGAAGCTGGAACATTTAAAGGGAAGTTGTTAGTGGAGAATTTTGATTCGCCAGATATTGACATGAACTTAATTTCCGATTTCGACCTTGATTTCTTGTCCAAGTTTTTAAATACAAAAGAACTAAAGGGATTGTCAGGCCGGGTAATTTTAAATCTGAATTTTCACGATATTATTGATTTGAATAATCCTGAAAAAAGTATTGAAAGATTAAATGAATCCTACTACAGTAAATTGGAAATCAAAAAGTTGAAATTTAGGACATCCAGTTATCATTTGCCTTTAGAAAACCTTGATTTAAAAATTACAATGGAGGGGCATGAAGCGAAGATAGAACACTGCAACATGAAGATTGGAAAATCGGATTTGAATATAACTGGTTCAGTGAGTGATTTACCGTCCATTATTCATCACAGTTCTGATCTTGTTTCGACAAATTTGAAAATCAAGTCTAAATTTTTGGACATTAATGAATTGACGTCAGGCGAAAAAAATGCAAAACCATTCGATGAACAAATTAAAAATTTAAGTTTGAGCTTGAAGTTTTTAAGTTCGGCCAAAGCAATATCGGAATCCAAAACACTTCCCATAGGCGAGTTTTTTATTGAGGACTTACATGCCAAAATGAAGCATTACCCCCATGAATTGAAAAACTTTCATGCGGATTTATTCGTGGATGAGAATGATTTTCGGCTTATGGATTTCTCAGGAATGATAGATGATTCAGATTTTCATTTTTCTGGAAGACTAGACAATTACAACATTTGGTTTGATGAAAAAATAAAAGGTGACACAAGAGTTGAATTCGATTTAACATCGAAATTGTTACAGTTCGATAATGTCTTCACCTACGGAGGCAGTCGCTTTGTTCCAGAGGACTATCGTCATGAAGAAATAAACAATTTAAAGTTGCATGGCATTACTGATTTACATTTTGATGGAGGATTGATATCAACCGACTTTCAATTGGAACAGTTCGATGGTAAACTGAAAATTCATCCACTGAAGTTTGAACAATTCAAAGGAAGAGTTCACTTGGAAAACGAGTTTCTTACTGTGGAACAATTCAAAGGGAAAATGGGGCATTCTAACTTTAGTTTGGACATGAACTACAACTTATCAAAGACAAAGTCATCAAAATCAAATTTCATTCATTTATCTGGAAGTAGATTAGATGTTGATGAACTATTGAATTATCAATCTCCTCCAGCAAAAGAGGGCAGCAGCACGCCAAAGGTCAATCATGATGCGGTGTTTAGCATCTACGATTTCGATTTTCCAAGTATACACATCACAACAGATATAGGTCAATTGAACTATCATAAATACAAATTACAACACCTTAAAGCAGATGTTCAAAGTGAAGGACACCATGTTGTTCACATTAAAAAATTAGCGTTTGATGCAGCTGGTGGTCACATGGATATTGCCGGTTATCTGAGTGGAAAAGATAAAAAGCACATTTATTTCAAACCAGATATCAAAGTGAGCAGTGTTGATTTGGATAAGCTGATGGTGAAATTTGATAATTTTGGTCAGGACCACCTGGTTTCGGAAAATCTACACGGAAAATTCACGGGAAGAATTACGGGTAAAATTCATTTACATGCTGATTTGGTCCCGAAAATTAATGATTCTGAAATCATCATCGAGATGATCGTTTTGAACGGTCGACTTGAAAACTATGGGCCAATTTTAGCGTTAAGTGACTATTTTGAAGACAATAAATTGAAAAGTGTCGTATTTGACACTTTGAGAAATACCTTAACAATCAAGAAGAGCGTTATAGAAATTCCAACGATGAACATAAACTCTAACCTTGGATTTATTGAAATTCATGGCAATCAGAAAATTTCAGACAAAATGGGCATGGATTATTTGATTGGTGTACCCTGGGAAATGGT
>Ga0315908_10000952_pt1 | contig 22306 bp, 18 predicted proteins | sample LakEriMetagenome_12_FD_203520 | JGI IMG/M metagenome (GOLD analysis project Ga0315908, IMG submission 203520) | Freshwater fungal communities from buoy surface, Lake Erie, Ohio, United States - Buoy 4 MA124 | ecosystem: Environmental > Aquatic > Freshwater > Lake > Lake biofilm | place: USA...
TTGGATTCAAGAAACAGGGCCACCTTGCCAAAGTTGGCTTCAAGTTTAACCGGTGGCTCGGAACAATCCTGATGCAAAAAAGCCTCTGATAGGCTGAAATTATGAACTTTCGGAATTTTTTCTTGTCTATTGCTATGTCATCTCTGCTGCTTACCGGGGTTGCTCCTGCCGCCGCCGCCACAGCCCAGTCAACCGAGAAAATCTCCGGAGTATTGGTTCAGTACGCGGCCGAGGTTGAAACCGTGGCACCAAACGGGGAGCCAACCGGAGCAAATTTACTTCGTGGCCAGGTGGTCAGTGAAGATCTCGGTGGGGGGCTTTTCGCCTTGAACTTTGTTGAGCCCATAAACAAAGATCTCGCAAAGATTTGGATCAAGCGAATGGTGCTGGATCGAAGAATTATATGGGCTGAGCCAAACTACGCAATCGAGAAGGCCTCGGCCTCAACGAATTTTTCGAATCGACCAATCCTTACTGCGGCTCGACCGGCATCAGGACCTGGTTCGCTCGTTGCTAAACCGGCAGTTAGCGCTACCGCCGACGACAAAGCCAGAGTGCGCCTCACTTGGAAGACTCCGTCAAATCGCTACGGGGCAAAGATTGTCGGATACCGAGTTCAGTATTCTCCTAACGGTGGCGCCAGCTACCAGACACTTATTGGCAACACTGGTAGCAGCGATACGCGTGCCTATGTCAGCGATGGAATTCGGGCTGGGGTCAGCTATCGATTCCGAGTGCGGGCCATAACCAACGATGGCTCGGCGCTAAACACTGTGGGTGCATCATCCAACACTGCTTCAGCAATGGTTAGAACAGCTCCGAAGCCTGTCTATGTGACCTCGGCGCCAAGAGTCGGGCCTGGAAATATCACTTACCTCGAACAATCAGTTTCTGATCGGGGTGGATTCGCGCCCAGTCAGGTGCGATATAAGGCCGTTGCGACCGCCACTGACATTGAGTCGGTCGAGACTTCTTTATGTAGCGCCACCAAGTGTCGTTTCCCTGAGCTACTGGCAGACACGCCTTACACCGTTGAGGTCTTCGCAACCAATGCGCTTGGCATTTCAAGTTCGAATGCCGCAGCTCCGGCAAATGATTTGTACTTTCCGCTTCAGTGGCACTTGAACGGTAAAAACGGCATTTCTATGCCGACTGCCTGGAAGTACTCGATGGGCGATGGTGACAAAGTAGTTGCAGTTATTGACACCGGTATCAGGCCCCACCAGCAGATAGATAGGTCCCTGACTAGAAACGATGACGGCAGCATTTACGGGTATGACTTTGTCTCCGAGCTGGCTAATGCCGCCGATGGCGACGGCGAAGATTCAAACCCCAATGATGAAGGTGGCGATTCTGCAGGGGGAAGCAGTTTCCACGGAACTCACGTTTCCGGAATCGTTGCTGCCGAGCACGATTTTCTTGGAACAGCTGGCATTGCCCCAAACGTAAAGCTCTTGCCAATCAGAGCTCTCGGTAAAGACGGTGGAACAATCGCTGATCTAGTTAAGGCGGTCAACTGGGCAGCCGGAGTGAAAATAAGCGGGGTCCCTAAAAACAGGTATCCAGTATCTGTTATCAATTTATCTTTAGGTGCGAAAGAGGTTGTTTCTTGCTCCGGCGGCTACGCGTCAATTTTTGATGCCGCAATTGCCAAAGGCATCACGGTGATAGCTGCTGCAGGAAATGAGGGTAGAGCCTCCCTATCATTCCCAGGTAACTGCGACGGTGTTATCACCGTTGTTGCTACTCAAGCCTTGGGGGATAGAGCAACCTACTCAAACTACGGCCAAGGCGCTTTGCTTTCAGCACCCGGCGGTGAGTTCAACATCGGATCTACCGAGGCTCCAGATTCACGAGGAGGAATCATTTCAACCTCCGTCGACGCTGCGAACGTTCCAAGCTACCGTCTTTCAGAGGGCACTAGCATGGCCACCCCGGTGGTTTCCGGAGTTGTTGCTTTGATGTATTCAATGCAACCCAACATCACCCCGGCAAAGGTAAGAGCAATTCTCCAAGATTCGGTTAGAGAATTTGCATCAACTACTAATTGCGCAATTATTGGGGGTTGTGGTGCAGGAATCATCAATGCCCAACTAGCTCTAGCTAGAACCAGTGCTCTGAAATAGAGCGAAAACTTCAGTTAAATGAAAAAGACCCGCAAGCCGCGGGTCTTTTTTCTTTGGTGCGGAAGGTGGGACTTGAACCCACACGTCCTTTCGAACGCTGGAACCTAAATCCAGTGCGTCTGCCAATTTCGCCACTCCCGCGTTCCTCGAATAGTCTAACCATTTCCCGCTGTGGATAAATCCTCCCGCCAAAATTCGCAATTGGGCAAACTTGCCTTCCGCTAGAAATATCAAGGAGGCAGCATGCCGGAACTGGTCTCTTCCCTTGCAACGCTGGCCCGGCGAAGAATCGTATCGGGGGGCTGATAGACGCCAAGGGAAATCTTGCTCAACCTCTTGCCCCGATGGCTTCTAGGTGGCTTGGAACACAGCCGCTTCGAGGACTGCACGAAGTTGAGCTTGTGGAAGTGTCCTCGATTGACCAACGAAGTGTCCGAGTTCGGTTGTGCAGTCGTTCAAGGCCAATTTTTGAAAACTACATGTTTTCTGAGATTGGTAGGGTCTGTTCAGAAGCCATGGCTCGTCGGGGTAAGTAGCGGTGGGCCATTGCGGCCCCAACGATCCCGGCACCAGTAAGTGTGAACATCGCTGTTGCCAATCCAAACACTGCCGTGACCAGCGAAATTAGCATTGGTGTAGCGGCGACTCCGGTATCAACCAGAAGCCGATATGAGGCCAGGAATTCATTTCTATCGCCCTTTGGTGCTAGATCAGAACCGATGACCAAAATGATTCCACTCCCCACACCGTTGGCAAGTGACATAACAAGAGCCACCGCAAGAAACGTTGTTGCATCGATTGCGAAGGTAAGAAGTGAAAAGGTAAAAGATAGGCCAAGCAAAGTTGGCAGAGCTGACCACCTGCGGCCAAAGCGATCCATTATTTGTCCAGAGGTGTATGACAGCGCAAGATCTAGTGCGCCGGCAATACCCATGTAAAGCGCGGTAGCTGCTGGAGATAATCCGATGTGCAAAGCCCAAAGTGGGAGCCCAACAATCCGAGCTGTTCTAAGACCGCCCATAATCGCGGAGACAACTCCCAATGTGGCCAACTTTTTGGATTCTCTTTTTGCAACCTTCCAGGTTGCTCCTGGTTTAGTCCCGGGGGTGTTTGGCATTAGATCTGGCTTTACGAAAATTAACACCAAGGCAGCTAGGGCACAGAAGATAACTGCATTCCAGAAAACGGCCCTTACGTCAAAAAGAGTAATAAGTAGTGCACCAATCATCGGCCCAAAAAAGTGTCCTGCACGGAACACTCCTCCAAGAATTGAAAGTGATCGTGCTCGATGCGAGTAGGGAACGGCTTCGGTAAGAAATGAATGTCTAGCTAAGGCAAACACCGAAACGCTGGCACCGAGTAAGAACATCCCCAAACCCAGCATCCACAAACTCGTTGAAAGTAAAGAGACAAATACTCCAACGCTTCCAACAGCGGCCGCGGAGAGCATTGCCTTACGCTCCCCGATGGAGTTGATCAGTCTTGCTGCGGGAATGTCCGCTACCAGTGTGCCCACCATAACTAGTCCTGTGATGATTCCGGCGGTTGGAAGACTCGCTCCAAGGGCCTGCGCGCTGGCAGGAATGATTGGAAGAAGGCTACCTTCGCCAATGCCAAACAGCAGCGAAGGGGTGAATACTGGAAAGTTCAAGCTTGAGATCTTGAAGTCCTTGGTGTTTGCGGGCACCTGACAATTATGCTCCTGACTTAGACTTGTGAAATCATGTCGGAACTAGATCTAGCAACTGAAATCAAGACACTTCGGCAACTCTTTGCAACCATCAAGGAGGTAATTAATCCTGTTGCCTTGCAGTTGGAAGTGGATTCGCTGCGAGAACAGGCTTCAGCCGGCAACCTCTGGGATGACCTAGATCGCGCCTCAAAGATCACATCTTCTCTGTCCAGATCGCAGGACAAACTCGACATGATGGTTTCGGTTGATGCGCGCGTCAATGACCTAGAGGTCTTGATCCAAATGGCCAACGACGCCTCCGATACTCAGACCAAGACTGAAGCAAAAAAGGAAATGGCTGATCTTCAAAAGCTAGTTGGAGAACTAGAAATTCAGACCCTACTAAGTGGGGAGTACGACTCCCGATCAGCGGTAGTGACCATTCGAAGTGGTGCCGGAGGAGATGATGCAACCGACTTTGCCGAAATGCTTATGCGGATGTACATCCGCTACTGCGAACAAAAGAAATACCCGGTACAAGTCCTCGACATCTCCCACGCTGAAGGTGCCGGAATCAAATCTGCCACCTTTGAAATTGATGCCCCTTATGCCTATGGCTCCTTATCTGTAGAAGCGGGAACTCATCGTCTAGTACGCATGAGCCCTTTCAATGCGGCCGGAAAGCGCCAAACTTCTTTCGCAGCGGTTGAGATTGTCCCGTTGGTTGAGCAGACCGAAGCGATTGAGATTCCCGATGCCGACATTCGAGTTGATGTGTTTCGCTCTTCGGGGCCAGGGGGACAGTCAGTAAACACTACCGATTCTGCAGTTCGTATTACCCACTTGCCCACTGGAACTGTAGTTAGCTGCCAGAACGAAAAGAGCCAGATTCAGAACAAGCAGGCCGCTATGAGAGTTTTGCAATCACGTCTTTTGGAAGTGCGCAGGCGTGAAGAAGAAGCCACCAAGAAGCAATTAGCTGGAGATGTCAAAGCATCCTGGGGAGAACAGATGCGAAGCTACGTGCTTGCTCCTTATCAAATGGTGAAAGATCTTAGAACTGATTACGAAGAGAACAACCCTCAGTCGGTATTTGATGGAGGACTCGACGGATTTATAGCCGCGGGAATCCGTTGGAGAATGCGCTCTCCCGCTTAGGCTGGAAACATAATGATTAGCGTTCAAAATGTCACCAAAAAATACAAGGGCACCCCAAGACCCGCGCTTGACCAGGTCAGCCTGGAAATTGAAAAAGGTGACTTCGTATTTCTAGTTGGAGCCTCCGGCTCCGGTAAATCCAGTCTCATGAGACTGATGCTTCGCGAAGATATTCCAAACTCTGGATCAGTTCATGTTCTTGGAGAAAACCTCGTTGGTCTTCCTGCAAGACGAGTTCCATTCTTTCGTCGCAAGCTTGGAGTGGTGTTTCAGGACTTTAGACTGCTTCCAAACAAAACCGTCTCCCAGAACGTCGCATTTAGTCTTGAAGTAATTGGAAAATCGCAAGGCTTCATCCAAGAAGCAGTCCCGGATGTATTGGGATTGGTTGGGTTGGCCGAAAAAGCAGACCGGCTTCCGAGCGAACTTTCCGGTGGCGAGCAGCAGCGTGTTGCATTGGCAAGAGCGATTGTTAACAAACCAGCAATTTTGCTTGCAGACGAGCCAACCGGAAACTTGGACCCAACCACCAGCGAGGGAATCATGGCGCTGCTTCACTCAATCAACTTGACCGGGACAACTGTCGTGATGGCAACCCACGACCGCTCGATAGTGGACAAGATGCAGCGGCGTGTTGTTGAGCTAAGTCAGGGTCAAATCATTCGAGATCAAGCAAGCGGCGGTTACGGAGTGCGGGCTTAGTCATGCGTTTTGGATTTATGTTCTCAGAGGTTAGCCAAGGCCTGCGAAGAAACATCGCCATGGTCATCAGCATTATTCTGGTGACATTCATCTCCCTGACTTTTGTCGGCACAGCTTCACTACTACAGCTCCAAATTGGCCAGATGAAAAACTACTGGTACGACAAAGCACAGGTTGCCATTTACCTCTGCACTGATGTTTCTCCAGAGGCCACTTGTCCAAGGGGGGAAGCTTCTGAAGATGTAAAGACAGAGGTCCAGGAAAGACTTGATTCACCAACGCTGACGCCGTTTATTGAAGAGTATTATTTCGAAAATCACGATCAGGCTTATGCGAATTTTCAAGAGCAGTTTTCTGGCAACGCAGTAGCCCAGTACGTTCGGGCCGAGCAATTGAATGAGACCTATTGGGTGAATCTATTTGACCCGAATCAGTCGCAGATCATCACCGAGAGCTTTACAGGCCTTGCTGGAGTCGAAGAGGTTAGGGATCAACGCAGCTATCTAGATCAGATTTTCAATATCCTGAACATAGCTTCGGTTGCGGCGATATCTATTGCATCGCTCATGCTGGTTTCGAGCGTCCTTTTGATCTCAACGACAATTCGGCTCTCGGCTTTTTCTAGAAGGAGAGAGTTGGGAATCATGCGGCTGGTGGGCGCCAGCAATTTCTCAATTCAGTTGCCATTCATTCTCGAGGGTGTGGTCGCCGCACTTATTGGAAGCTTGCTGGCGGCTGGAGCGGTTTTGGGCCTAGTTGCGTTCTTTGTTCAGGGATTCCTGGCCGAAAGACTTCCTTTTACTAGCTTTGTGAGTATCAGCGATGGCATGCTTGTAGTTCCGTTATTAATCGCAGCCGGTGTTGTGTTGGCTGCAGTGGCTTCGGGTCTTGCGATCCGTCGCTACTTAAAAATCTAGGAGTCGACCGTGCCGAGAGAGCGTGGCCAGCAGGTTGTGGCCACCAATCGTAAAGCCCGTCACGACTATCACATCGAAGATGTCTTTGAAGCAGGCATTGTTCTAACCGGAACAGAAGTGAAGTCGTTGCGGGCCGGTCGCGCATCCCTGGTGGACGGATATGCCACCGTTGAGCGGGGCGAAGCATGGCTAGAAAATGTTCACATCCCCGAGTACTCTCAGGGCAACTGGACAAATCACTCAACCAGACGTCGAAGAAAACTTCTGTTGAACCGCGTAGAGATTGATAAGTTGACTGGAAAAATCAAGGAGTCTGGATTTACGCTCGTTCCAATCTCGATTTACTTCAAAGATGGCAAAGCAAAGGTTGAGATAGCTCTTGCCAAGGGTAAGAAGGATTACGACAAGAGGCATGCCTTGAAGGAGCAACAGGATAAGCGCGAGGCTGCTAGGGCTGTTTCCACAAGGGGCAAGGACTGGTAACTCTTCCCTTTGTTGTCTCTTCGGGTTAGACTGAGAGGCTGTCGAAAGACAGTTTGATAACTAAACATGGGGATGATCGGTTTCGACGGTACTTGCCGAAACTGAATGAAGCGGGTCGAGAATGCAGAGTTATCTCGTTAACGTCCTCTGCAAACTATAGGTGCCAAATCAAACCGCACCGACTTCGCCCTAGCTGCATAAGCTAGCCTCGAGGTCCGTCAGCCTAAATTTGATTTCGTTTTAGGTCCTGGCGTCATTTAGAAATCTTGCTGGGTAGCTACGCCTTAGGGCTACTTGGGACTTTTACTCAGGCTGGGCTCGTCGGTTAGGTCGCTTCAAGCTTTGACCGGAGTCGAGTAAAACAGCATTGAAGATACACCCGTAGAAGAGTCAGAATCCAAATATCGGACGGGGGTTCAATTCCCCCCATCTCCACCATGTTCAATAAAGCCCAGGGATTTCCTTGGGCTTTATTGCATTGCTAAAGGCAATCAACCCTGGTTTTCAAGTAAATTAACACCCAGAGCTTCATTTATCGAACTGGAAGTAAACAAAATCTCACTATGAAACAATCCACCAGCAGTTGCCTGAACTTGGCACTCATGCTTCCGTTTGGAGGCTTGCATGTCTAAGCCTGTTATAGCCGTCGTCGTACCTGCTTATAAGGTCACATCTCACGTTGTTGAGACCCTTTCGGAAATAGGTAAGGAAGTTTCCTACATCTTTGTGGTTGACGATGCTTGCCCAGACGGTTCAGGAAAGCTGGTTCAGGAAAAAGTCTCCGACTCTCGAGTGAAGGTAATCTTCCACGGGGAGAACCTAGGTGTTGGCGGTGCCATGATTACCGGCTACAAGGCGGCCCTTGAAACCGACGCCGACATCGTCGTCAAACTAGATGGTGACGGGCAAATGAACCCGACTCTGATTAATGAGCTAATCGCACCGATAGTTAATGGCCGGGCTGACTACACCAAAGGCGATCGACTCGACAGTCTTACCGGCTTGAGCCAAATGCCAAGCATCCGGCTATTTGGAAATGCTGGACTTTCATTGCTTACAAAAATCTCCACTGGCTACTGGAACATAACTGACCCGACAAACGGTTACACTGCAATCCACAGAGACGTTCTCAAGGTGCTTCCGCTAGGGATGCTTAGCAAGCGCTTCTTTTTTGAGTCGGACATGCTCTTTAGGCTGAGCCTCTACCGGGCTGTGGTTTGGGATGTGCCGATGCAGGCCCGTTACGGAACAGAGAAAAGCAACTTGAGCATAATCAAGACCCTCTGGGAATTTCCGTGGAAGCACTTTAAGAATTTCCACAAACGACTCTTTTACAACTACTACCTTCGGGACGTATCCGCGGCATCCATCGAACTTCCGCTTGGGATCTTGCTTTGGTGGTTCGGATTGATTTTCGGCATCGCCTCTTACAACCAGTCAATGGAGACGGGAGTTGCAGCAACTACCGGCACAGTCATGATTTCGGTCGTTCCATTAATTCTTGGGTTCCAGCTGCTCTTGGCTTTTGTTAGCCATGATGTTTCATCTGTACCCAATAGGCCAAAGCACAAGGGAGATATTCAGTGGTAACCAAATCAAAGTATGAGTACTTTTGGCTACTACTTCCAGTAGCTTTTGCTGCCTGGTCTATAAGTAGAGTCTGGACAGTACTGCCCTCGATTATGGGTGATGAGTACGTCTATACGAGTGCCGCTAAGCACCTACCTTTTGCAGAACAGTATTTTTCTAACTACATCTTTTCTTGGGTGATGAGCGCTACCAATATGTGTGGGACAGACTTTTATGTCTGTACTAAGAGCATCAACTCGGTGTTTTTTGCATTGGCGATTCTGTTTACTTTCCTGATAGCAGCTAGGTTCCTAAGCTTTGGCTGGTCAGTTTTCGTGGCTTCGGTAACTGCCCTAAGTCCAATAGCAATCCCTGTTTCATACTTCATGCCGGAGATTATGTATTTCGCAGCAATGACCGGAGTAGTTCTGGTTGCACTGTGGGTTGCCGACAAGGGTAAGTGGCAATTGTGGTCCCTGGTCGGTATCTCACTAGGGCTTGCTGCTCTTGTGAAGCCACACGCAATTTTCATGTTGCCGGCCTTCACAATTTTTGCACTTGTTATTTCCTACAAGCTGACTTCGGGAAGTTGGTTCGCTGGCATTCGCTCTGCTGGAACTACAATCCTCGGTTTCTCAGTAGCCAAGTTCGGCCTCGGCTTTTTATTTGCTGGCACTGAAGGACTAAAGCTTTTCGGTGGCTATGGATCTCCCGTCGATGCCCTGACCTCAGTTGTGGAGAATCAAGCCCCCACTGTCAGCCAGGAGGCTGGCACGCAAGCTACTGGACTAGAGCTGTTAGCGAGCGTGACTTTCGGACATCTTGCCATGCATCTAGCAGTAGTTTTGATGATCGCCGGCCTTCCTCTCTTGCTGTCCCTGAGAGTACTTTTATCAGTTGCCAAAAAGCCAGAACCTGTTGGCCCAGTGAGCTCATTGTTTATTCTCGTTGGACTAATTACATTTTCGCTCATTGCTGTTGTTGCAGTTTTTGAGGCCTACGTGACAGTTGGCGGAGATGATCACAGCGATCGGTTGATTCTGCGCTATTACGAGTTCCTAATCCCACAATTTATTGTGATGGGGCTACTGTTGCCAAGATTTACGGACTCGAAGCTAGTGTGGAGAATACTTCAGGGCTCAATTGTTGTGATTGCCGCTTTGTTTTTCAGTATTTTTTACCCGGGCAACTTTGAGCAGCAATACGCGGATTCATCTACTCTTCCAGGTCTAGCAGCTAGCGGTGGATTGTTTGTTGCGGTAGCTGTGGCAATTGCAGCAGCGATCCTCTATTGGATTTTTACACCCGAGGAAGGCAACGTCTTAATTGGCCGTTTCGTAATCCCACTGTTTTTGATTGTCGCGTTGGTTCTGTCGCAGAGTAAGTTGATTGAGGTTAACGGTACTCAGGCCTACTTCGACCAGGCCGGCTGGGCATCCCGTGATGCCCTGAAAGGCGTCCCAGGCGATCGCATAATTGTTATCGGACAAACTCGAACCGAAGTAGTCACCGTAAAGTTCTGGATTGATGAGCCGAACATTAAGGAACTATTAGTTCTAGAGGGAAGCAATGTTTCTCTAAAGATGCTTCCAGACTCCGACTATGCGGTTACATTGCGGAACATCGGAGTTGACTTTGCTCACGAAGTAGTCACCAAAGGTGAAGGCTTTAAACTCGTCAAGATCATCCGATAGTAATGCTAGATACCAGCTGGTTGCTTCTCAATGGAACCATCCTTTTTGAAGTTATCGGAACACTGGCCTTCGCTCTGTCAGGTTTGATTGAGGCAGCCCGTAAAAAACTTGATCTCGTTGGAATGGCAATGGTTTCAGGCCTGGCTGCTTTTGGCGGGGGAACACTTCGGGATGTTCTTTTGGACCGCAGACCTTTTTTCTGGTTTGAGAATGAAATCTGGGTCTGGGTAATCATCGCTATTTGTTTAGGCTCTTTACTGTTTATGAGGTCCCGCCACCTAGAACCAACCGAACGAGCCATGCAGTGGCCAGATGCAATTGGACTTGGAGCATTTACCGCGGGTGGCACTCAGTTGGCATTAAGCGCAGGTGTCCCAGCGGTAATCTCCGTGATCATGGGAGTCCTCACCGCGATCTTTGGAGGAGTACTCCGAGACATAGTCGTAAATGAAATACCAAAGGCCTTTAGCGATCACATTCCGTACGCAGTTATTGCTTTCACCGGAGGCTGGGTTGTTGTTGCCTTGAACGTGCTAAACGTTGAAGCCTTCGTGGCGGTTGCTCTAGGCGCCATTTTCACAATAGTGCTTCGAATTCTTGCTTTACTGTTTGGATGGCGTTTGCCGATCTGGAAAGTTTGAATTTTTCTTAGAGAAAAGTTAGAACATCTTTCAAGGCTGCGTAGCCGACAAAGATTGCAGCATCCAAAAGAAAGTGCGCAATAACAAGAGGCATGACTCGGCCCCAGCGCTGATACAGATATCCAAAGAGCAAGCCCATTGCGAAGTTTCCGATGAATCCACCAAAGCCTTGATAAAGGTGATAGGTAGCCCGCAAAGAGGCGCTCAGCACTATTTGCGAGTTGTCCGAAAACCGGAGGCGCGAAAGCCTATTGAATAGGTAACCAACCACAATCACTTCTTCTAGAAGTGAAGCTCTCACCGCAGCAAATAACAGCATCGGCACAGTCCACCAATACTCGCCCACTGCAGCAGGGATAACCTCGGCTGAGATGCCAAGCTGCCTTGAAACCAGATACAACCCCAGGCCAGGGATTCCGATAACTGTTGCAAGCCATATTCCTCGCCAAAGGTCACGGCCCGGTTGGAGAAAGTTCAATCCAATCGCGTCGAATGGAGAGCTCTTTTTCTCCCACAAGAGAAAAAGCACGAGAGCTACTGGAGCTAGCCCAAATGCGATCCCAAAAAACTGGTAGCTGAAATCTAGCCACTGCCTCTCTGAGAGTTGAGAGTTGAGAGTCGCGGTCTGATTTGATAGCCCGGCATCGGCAGTTAGCTTTGCCACTAAAGAAATGATCGAGTAGACCGCACTCGCCCCGAGACTTAGTGCTAGGACTACGCCTAGTTCTATCTGGATGCGCAGCCTCTTACTACTTTTCAAAGTAGTTATCCTCAATCTTGCAAGCCCTAGACCCTCCTGGAAGACGGTGGCGGTTGGCAGCTATCAACTTATAGAGCAGATCCGCTGCCCATGAAGTGGGCGGAGTTGAGGCCAACCAGCCAAGAGCCCTGAGCCAGAACGAAGGTTGAAGCCCAAGAATTGCCCCGGCCGCTAGGTGGCCTCCGAGTGAGGGACCGACAGCTGGGGGTTTCGGCGCTAGCCAGATTTGGGCCCTGACTTGCTCTTCGGTGAGACCAAATTCTTTTGGATCAATTTTCTGAAAGGCAACGTACTGGGGGAAAATTCGAAGGTTTTTGATTCCAAATTCCAGGCTCAACTGGCAGAACTGGCAGTCCCCGTCGTAAATCAAAACCCTAGATTCCTGCATTCATAAAGCCTAGGTCAGCCAACCCAAGTTAACGGAATCGTTACTATTTGAAATTCTTGCCTGACTGACCCACTGAAGCTTCAAGTTCGGGTCTAAGCTCATGAAGTAAAGTGTTGGGCTCTATTTGGGGACAATTTTTTCCTCGAAAATCGTCTGATATAAAAATTCGAAATTAGGAGAATCATGAAGAATCGTCGCAGAACAGGCCTTGTGGCACTGTTGAGCGCGGTTGCTGTGACACTGAGCGGTTGTGCATTGCCATACCAGTCTCAGATCGTCGAAGGAACCACAATCACGGTTGCATTCAACCAGGCATTTGACAACTACAACACAAGCTCGAGCGCAGGTAACGCAACTAAGAACGCAAACATTACCTACATGACCAACTCAGGTTTCCAGTATTACGACAGCACCCCTGCTCTAATCAAGGACACCGGCTATGGATCATTTGAGAAAATCAGTGACGAGCCTCTAACTGTTCGCTACAGCATCAACCAGGGTGTTAAGTGGTCAGACGGAACTCAGATTGACGCTGCTGACATGCTTTTCCAGTGGGCTGCCGCTTCAGGCGCGTTCGCTGACACTGCTGCAGTTTTCTCTCCAGCATCTACTGCTGGTCTAGACCTTGTAACTCAGACTCCTGAGATTGGCGAAGACGGCAGAACTCTTACTTTGGTTTATGACGCAGCATACGTGGACTGGGAGCTTGCTTTCGGTGTCGGTATGGCTGCACACGGAACAGTAATGCTGGCCTACCCAGAGATTACTGACCCAGCCGAGGCAAAAACTAAGTTGATCGAAGCCATCCAGAACAAGGACGCTGATTGGCTAGCTCCGGTGGCCGAGGTTTGGAACAACGGTTACCAGTTCACTGAGCTTCCAGAGAACCCACTGACTTACTTGTCGAGCGGCCCCTACATCATTGAGGACATAGTTGTTGACCAGTACATCACTCTAGTTTCGAACCCTGTCTACGCATGGGGTCCGTCACCTAAGTTCGAGCGCATCACTGTCAGGTTTATTGCTGACTTCGTGGCTCAGCTTCAGGCGCTAGAAAACGGTGAGATTGACATCGCTACTGGTCAGCCAACAGCTGACTCTCTAGCTGTTGCTCAGGGAATCGCTGACTCAACTGGTGCAACTATTCACCAGGGTGACGAAGCTGTGTACGAGCACGTTGACCTAACCTTCAACAACGGCGGTCCTTTCGACGCTGCGACTTACGGTGGTGACGCTGCTGTAGCTCAGAAGGTACGTCAGGCGTTCTTGTTGACTATTCCTCGCGACGAGATCTTGGACAAGATCATCAAGCCTCTGAACCCGAACGCAACTGTTCGTGAGTCTTTCTTGACTATCCCTGGATCAGAGCGCTACACAGCAATCACTGCTGCTTCTGGTGCAGCTGATGTTCGAAACCTAGACATCGAGCGAGCAAAGTCATTGCTAGCTGAAGCTGGAGTCACCACTCCAGTTGACGTGAAGTTCTGGTACCCAACTGGCAACATCCGTCGTCAGCAGGAGCTTGAGTTGATTCAGAAGTCTGCAGCACTTGCTGGCTTCAACGTAATCGACACCAACGAGCCAAACTGGGAGTTCACTGACCCTGCCTTGTTCCCAATCAACCCACACGATGCAGTTATCTTCGCGTGGCAGTCGACCAGCTTGGCGGTTGCAGGATCTGACCAGATCTTCGCTTCCTACACTGATCCTCTGATGAAGGGTGGAAACTACAGCGGTTACGGAAACCCAGCTATTGATGCACTTCTAGATGAACTAGAAATCACAACAGACCCGGCAAAGCAGACCGAGATCATGACCGAGGTTGAAAAGACCTTGATCGCAGATGCATACGGAACCACAATCTTCCAGTTCCCTGGACTGACTGTTTCCAGTGCAAAGATCTCAGGCGTAAAGCCAAGCCCGCTATCACCTAACTACTTCTGGAACTTCTGGGAGTGGACCCCAGTTAGCTAATAACTGGATTTAGTTATCAAACGCAAAAACCGGCTGGCGGCTGCAAAGCTGCCAGCCGGTTTTTCACTTCTCGAGGCTCAAGCCCGCGCTCGTTGGTAGAGTTTCCCGAGGGGAGACCAAACCAACGGAGGTGTTGCATGCTGGCTTTCATAGTCAGGCGGTTGTTTGCAACCATCTTGGTCCTTCTAGCAGCATCCTTTATCGTTTACTTTCTAACCGCAATTTCGGGCGACCCTCTTCTTGAGCTTCGCGGCTCTAGCGATCCAAGTGCTAAAGAGAAAATTGCTTACCTCACCAAGGTTTTGGACCTAGATACCCCGCCAGCCCTTCGCTACTTCTCTTGGCTAGCCGGTGTTGCCGGCTGTTTCGTGGGCCAGTGTGATCTTGGAATCTCAGTTTCCAGGGGTGAGCAGGCAGTCACTGAAGCGTTGGCTGGAGCGATGGTGTCGACCATCCAGCTGATCACTCTGGCAACAATCGTTGCAATTGTCCTTGGAATTGCAATCGGTATGTCCACCGCCCTTCGCCAGTACAGCGGATATGACTACACAGTGACCTTCATGACTTTTGTGTTTTATTCACTTCCGATCTTTTGGTTCGCAGTGCTTCTAAAAGAGTGGGGTGCCATTCGCTTCAATCAATTCTTGGGTAATCCTCAAGTTCCACTCTGGTTGACGGTAGTGATTGCGCTTGCGTCTGGCGCTGCCTGGATGGGAATTGTTGGGGGAAGCTCCAAAACCCGCGCAAAGGTACTTGGAGTAGGAACTGCCGTCACTTTTTTTGGACTTCAGGCTCTCCTTATTTCTGGCTGGTTCGAAAAGCCATCCCTTGGTCTACTTGGAATCGCACTCGGTGGGGCGCTAATTGCAGCAATCGTAATTGCCTTGACTACTGGATTTAAAAACCGCGGGATGCTTGCTGCGGCGTCGGTAATCGCTCTCTGGCTAGCTGTTTGGTACCCACTTCAGTTCCTGTTTTTCTATATCCCTGAACTTTGGACACTGCTTGCTCTTGTCGGGTTAGCGGTGGCAGTGGCATTCGCTGCAGGGGCATTTTTCGGAGGCGAAGACAAAAAGCAGATTGTGCGAGCCGCAGGAATCATCAGCATTTTGACCCTTGGACTGTTAATCATTGACCGGGTACTTCAAACCTGGACCGACTACCAGCAGATGATTCCGCAGGCTCAGGGCATCATTTCAACCATTGGAGCCAAGACTCCAAATCTTCCAGGGGACATGTGGTTCCAGTTGCTCGATAGCTTCGGACACCTCCTACTGCCGACAATTGCGCTCTCGATTGGTTCGCTTGCGGCCTATACCAGATACGCACGCTCAAGCCTTCTCGAAGTAATGAACCAGGACTACGTTCGCACAGCTCGAGCTAAGGGGCTGGCTGAAAGAACAGTAATCATGAGGCACGCATTCAGGAATGCCATGATTCCTATTGTTACAATCGTTGCCTTCGATATTGGTGGACTTATTGGAGGCGCGATTATCACGGAGCGCATCTTCGCTTGGCAGGGAATGGGTTCTCTATTCAATCTGGGCCTTCAGGCAGTGGACCTGAATTTGGTTATGGGCGTGTTTCTTGTGACCGGAATTGTTGCGGTTGTCTTTAACGTGGTTGCAGATATCGCCTACGCCGCGCTAGATCCAAGAATTAGGTTGAACTAATGGCACGCAAAGATACGGAAGCAAATTCGAACCAGGATCAAGCCGGTATTAGTCAAGGCGAGCTTATTCGCCGGCGCTTTCTAAAGCACCGTGGAGCCATGATTGGACTAGTAGTTCTTATCATCGTGATACTTATCTCCTTTACTTCGGTCGGAGTAGTAGTTGGGGGAACTGGAAAGCTAATTGTTGATGCATCAGGGTCATTTGCAATTGATGGATTCAGGATTCCTGGTTGGTGGAAATACAACTGGTATGAAAACTACGATCTACTGACCGTTGGAGGAACACCAACCCTTACTTTGCTCCCCCCGTCCCTTGGAGAGCACCCATTCGGGCAAGACACCTTGGGAAAAGATATATTTGCCCGAGTCATGCGAGGAATTCAACAGTCACTGACGGTTATGTTCGTAATCGGATTCATCACCACCGTTATTGGTGTTTTAGTGGGCTCCATCGCAGGATACTTCCGCGGTTGGATTGACTCAGTTTTGATGCGCTTGACTGACGTAATCATCATCATTCCTACGTTGATCCTTGGAGCGGTTGTCGGCCAAGCTTTCGGCGGTGGAAGCGCACTGTTCCTAGCTTTCTTCTTAGGGCTTTTCCTATGGACCGGTCTTTCTAGGCTTGTCCGCGCAGAGTTTTTATCCCTGAGAGAGCTAGAGTTTGTTGAAGCGGCTAGAGTCGCTGGAGCGGGACCTGGCCGAATCATCTTCAAGCACATCCTTCCCAATGCAATTGGTGTGATTATCGTGAACACCACGCTTTTGATGAGTGCGGCTATCTTGCTCGAAGCTTCGCTTAGCTACCTAGGCTTTGGAATCACGGCACCGGATATCTCTTTGGGTCAGATAATCTCCGAGTACCAGGAGGCATTTTCAACTCGACCTTGGCTGTTTTGGTGGCCAGGTTTTTTCATCATCATCATCGCTCTTGCGATTAACTTCATCGGTGATGGCTTGAGAGATGCATTTGACCCAAGGCAAAGAAGGTTTCACGTAGCAACCGACGGCTTGCTCGCCGGTTTCAGAAGACTATTTGTTCGTAAGGCGGTTGGGCCTAATGCTAAGAAATAAAGCCAAGAACAGCAGCCGCACCCAGAACCAGAAATACAACTATGCGAGTGGCCAACCATCGAGTGATAACTATCGGTTCGGCTCCGAGTTGGTTTTTGTCTCGCAGTTGCTCCCAATGGCTTCTGATTACGTAAGCGGCAACACCGCTGTCGCTACTGGTCAGATCTCCTGGGCGCACCAAGCCCTTTCCAATGAAACTACTTTCAGGAAGGTGCTCCGCTTCGCTCTTGTTGGCAAGGAAGCCGGCGTATCTGGATGGGGCTGGAGCAGCCCAAGCACGAATGATGCCACTTTCGGTTTCCAAAGTCAGCGAATACTTGGTGTCAATGCGCCTTATGGAACTCCAGTTCAAAGTGGTCACTCTAAAGATGTTGTCAACAACAATTTCAGTTTTGGAAACTCTGATACTTGGATTCCAGAACAGCAGCCAGGCAAAGAAACCAAACCATATGTAGATCCATACTTTAGTCAGCAAAACTGGAATAGGTTCGGCAGCAAGGGAAACAACACCAATTGTCGAAAAGGCCATGGCCAAAACCGCCATGATTTTGCCCGAGCGGGATCGAAGCAGTTGGGGATTCACACTGTTAGTTTCACACAGACTGCTACGGGAGCAGGTGCTGCCCTATGAGTCAGGATTCTAAAGTGATTCTTGAGGTCAAGGACCTAGGGGTAGATTTCTGGGTTGAAGGCGAGTGGGTTCCGGCTGCCAAGAATCTCAGCTACGAGATTGCTGCTGGAGAGGTTTTAGCGATTGTTGGTGAATCTGGGTCAGGTAAGAGCGCAAGCTCCATGGCACTACTTGGTCTTACTCCTCAAAATGGCCGCGTTTTTGGAAGCGTCAAACTCGATGGCGAGGAGTTGGTCACAGCTACTTCTAAGCGCCTGCGTGAACTGCGCGGAAGCGGTATAGCGGTCATCTTCCAGGAGCCGATGACTGCTCTGAACCCCGTCTACACAATCGGATTCCAGATCATAGAAACCCTTCGGGTCCACTTCAACATGACAAATCTAAAAGCCAAGCAACGCGCTATTGAGCTACTGACCATGGTGGATCTTCCAGATCCAGAGAAAGCATTCAATTCATATCCTCACCAGCTTTCCGGTGGCCAGCGACAAAGAGCCATGATTGCTCAAGCAATTTCTTGTGATCCAAAACTTCTGATTGCCGATGAGCCAACCACTGCACTAGATGTGACAATCCAAGCCGAGATTCTCGATCTACTTCGAGGCTTGCAAAAAAGACTGGACTCTGCCATCTTGCTGATCACCCACGACATGGGTGTTGTTGCTGACCTGGCTGACCGCGTATTGGTTATGAAAGATGGAGTGATGGTCGAGCAGGGAAGCTCGCGTCAGATTTACAAATCTCCTCAGCAGGTCTATACCCAGCAACTACTAGCAGCCGTTCCAAATCTTGGGCGTGGAGCTGCGGAAGCTGCAAAGCCTGCCTCGAAAGCTGACTTGGTGCTTTCTTTGAAAGACGTAAACATTGAATACCCCAAGCGTGGACGAGTGCCTGCGTTTCTTGCAGCTATGAACATCAATTTAGAAATCGCCAAAGGCGAAGTTGTTGGACTAGTAGGTGAGTCTGGATCTGGAAAAACTACCGTTGGTCGAGCGGCTGTAGGCCTATTGCCAGTTAAATCAGGAAGCCTGATTGTTGCGGGCAAAGATATCTCCAAGACTAAAAGGTCAGAGCTTCGTCAACTCCGAAGCAAATTGGGAATCGTTTTTCAGGATCCTGGTTCTTCTTTGAACCCAAGATGGTCTATTGCACAGTCAATTGCCGAACCGCTGGTGTTGTCAAAGCAGTTCTCAAAGGACCAAGCCAACAAGCGAATTGATGAATTGTTAGATCAGGTTCAGCTACCGATTAGCTATCGCAACAGATACCCGCACGAACTATCCGGAGGCCAGCGCCAACGTGTTGGAATTGCAAGAGCATTGGCTCTTTCTCCTGAGTTCCTGGTGGCCGATGAGCCAACCAGTGCACTCGATGTTTCGGTTCAGGCCCGAGTTTTAGAGCTATTGAAGGAACTGCAGAAAGATCTTGGGTTTGCCTGTTTGTTTGTAAGTCACGATCTAGCGGTGGTTGATTTCCTTGCCGACCGCATCGCGGTTATGAACCATGGTGAAATTGTGGAACAGGGCGATAAGAACCAGATTCTTAGAAACCCCCAGCAGGACTACACCAAGCGTTTGATTGCCGCAGTACCGGTCCCAGACCCTGATCAGCAGCAGATTAGGCGTGAAACTCGCCTAAAGCCCCTTAAGGGATAGCTGCCAAGCTAAACTGGAAACTCTTGAGGCCAGTTTCATCGCTAACTAAAGTGTTTGGCCCAGGTTCAGGCAAAAACCCAATTGCTACAAGCGAAGGCGCTTTGTTGCGCACATATAAAGGAAGTTTTTTATGACTCTGGCAATCAGAGAAGACCTTAGAAACGTTGCAATCGTGGCTCACGTAGACCACGGCAAGACAACGTTGGTTGACGCCATGCTTCGCCAGACCGGAGCCTTCGGGGATCACAGCAACCTAGGAGAGCGTTTGATGGACTCCGGGGACTTGGAAAAGGAAAAGGGAATTACCATCCTTGCCAAGAACACGGCCATTAGCTATTCCGGTAAAGCAGCCGAGGGCAAGACAATCACCATTAACGTTATTGACACCCCAGGCCACGCTGACTTCGGTGGCGAGGTCGAGCGCGGCATCTCGATGGTTGATGGAGTTGTTTTGTTGGTTGATGCCAGCGAGGGACCTCTTCCTCAAACTCGCTTTGTACTTCGCAAGGCCATGGAATCCAACTTGCCTGTGATCTTGTTGGTTAACAAAACTGACCGACCAGACGCACGTATCGATGAAGTAGTTGAGGAAACTCACGACTTGCTTTTGGGTCTTGCTAGCGACCTATCTGACGAGGTTCCAGAGCTTGATGTCGACGCAATCTTGAACTTGCCGGTTATCTACGCATCCGGTCGTGCGGGAGCAGCATCGCTAAACAAACCAGAAAACGGAACTCTTCCTGACAACGCAGATCTAGAACCGCTGTTCGCTGCAATCTTGAAATACATTCCTGCCCCAAAGTACGACGCTGATGCCCCGCTTCAGGCTCACGTGACAAACCTCGACGCATCTCCATTTCTTGGCCGTCTAGCGCTACTTCGTATCTTCAACGGAACAATCAAAAAAGGTCAGCAGGTTGCTTGGGTAAGACAAAACGGTGAAACCCAAACCGTGAAAATTACCGAGCTACTCATTACCCGCGCACTTGAGCGCTTCCCAACTGATCAGGCGGGTCCTGGAGATATCGTGGCAGTTGCTGGTATCGAGGAGATCACGATCGGCGAAACCCTTGCCGACCCGGACGATATTCGACCACTTCCACTTATTAAGGTGGATGACCCTGCGATCTCGATGACAATTGGTATCAATACATCTCCTATGGCCGGACGTGTAAAGGGTGCGAAAGTAACCGCACGCTTGGTCAAAGATCGCCTCGACCGCGAACTCGTTGGAAACGTTTCCATTCGAGTGCTTCCAACAGAGAGACCAGACGCCTGGGAAGTTCAAGGCCGTGGCGAGTTGGCGCTAGCCATCCTGGTTGAGCAGATGCGACGCGAAGGCTACGAGCTAACCGTTGGTAAGCCACAGGTAGTGACAAAGAAAGTCGACGGAAAACTTCACGAACCGGTTGAAGATTTGACCATTGACGTTCCGGAAGAGTTCTTGGGGGCAATCACCCAGTTGCTTGCTTCCCGCAAGGGCAGAATGAAGAACATGGTCAACCATGGCACCGGATGGGTTCGCATGGAGTTCATGGTTCCATCTCGTGGGCTAATTGGTTTCCGAACCGAGTTTCTAACCACCACTCGTGGAACTGGAATAGCAAACGCAATTTCAGCAGGCTATGAGTCATGGTTTGGTGAAATTGTTACCCGCACCAACGGGTCGCTGATTTCTGACCGCGCTGGAGCTGTGACTCCGTTTGCTCTAATCGGTTTGCAGGAACGAGGAACGTTCTTCGTTGAACCAACCGATGAGGTTTACGCCGGTCAGGTAGTTGGCGAGAACGCTCGCGCAGATGACATGGAAGTCAACATCACCAAGGAAAAGAAGCTCACCAACATGAGAGCTTCTTCCAGCGAAGAGTTTGAGAAGCTGACTCCTCCAAGAAAGCTGTCTTTGGAAGAGTGTCTTGAATTCGCCCGCGAGGATGAGTGCGTTGAGGTAACTCCAGAAGGCACCCGTATTCGCAAGCTAGAGCTGGATCCAAACATTAGAGCTCGCGCTACCTCGGCTAGAAAACGAGCCAGCGAGAGCTAAAACACTTAGAGTTGTGATTATGGCAAAAGCTGGTTTCAACCCCAAAAAGGTGCTCCTGGTGCATGCGCATCCAGATGATGAGTCGCTTTTCACCGGCCACGTAATCGCAGAACGCGCTTCGGCAGGAGCCGATGTGATGGTTCTCACTCTCACTCGTGGCGAGCGAGGAAGAGTAAAACTCGAGGACCTAAAGCCACTCGAGGGAAATCTTGCCTCGATGGGGGAGTTTCGCTCAAACGAGCTAAGAAATGCCCTGTCGCGACTTGGCAACGTCAAACATAAATTTGCCGGAACTCGCGCATACCTTGATTCGGGTATGAGACTCAATGCTTTCGGTAAACCAATCAAACCCCGCAGGACCGATGAGATGTCTTTGGCTTCAGTCTCGACAGCCGTAATCGCTGATGATATTTTTCAGGAACTAAAAAACTTTAAGCCCGATGCGGTGATTACTTACAACCGAAATGGTGGTTTTGGTCATCCTGATCACAAAAAGGCTCATGAGGCAACTGCTATGGCCCTTCGTCGTTTTGCTCGGGGCATCAAAGCTAGGCCTCCGCAGTTCTGGGTGATTTCTGAACCTGGAGAGAGATTTGATGTTGAAGTGGGTGGCCCAAAGACCGCTCCGAAGAAGAAGGCAGCCCTTGAGCAGCACGCCAGTCAAGTAGCGGTAGCGTCAGAGACCTATTCTTTAGTTCCAGGTAGAGACATCCGCTACGACAAACCAGAGCGACTTCGCAAAACCTCAACTACACCATGGCTTTGGCTAAAACCCGTATTTCTTGCTCTTTGGGCACTTCCGCTTGGAATACTTCTGGGTTTTGCTGGCACTTTGCTACATTCCGTCACAGCATCTGATCAGGCTAGAATCCAAATCGGGCTAGCTGTTGCCTTGGTTATGACATTTGCGCTTGCAGTTGCTCTTCGATTGCTTAGAAACTCTCGAGGTGCTTTGTATTTGATGAGCCTTACTCTCGCGGGAACTGTCTTTTGGCTCTCTCGCCCAGGTCCAGCAGGGGATGCGCTGATCATGGATAACCAGGCTGGAAACTTCTGGGTTTATGGTTCGCTAATCATTTGCGCTGTGGTGATTTTGTTCCCGAAGCTAAGACCCGGCACCTGGGCTAAAAACGCATCCGGACATCGCTA
>Ga0315908_10000953_pt1 | contig 22299 bp, 15 predicted proteins | sample LakEriMetagenome_12_FD_203520 | JGI IMG/M metagenome (GOLD analysis project Ga0315908, IMG submission 203520) | Freshwater fungal communities from buoy surface, Lake Erie, Ohio, United States - Buoy 4 MA124 | ecosystem: Environmental > Aquatic > Freshwater > Lake > Lake biofilm | place: USA...
AAAAAAAGAAAAAACAAAAAGAAGAAGAAGAAAGATTAAAAAAACAAAAAGAAGAAGAAGAAAAATAAAAAAGATAAAAAGAAGAAGAAGAAAAAAAGAAAAAACAAAAAGAAGAAGAAGAAAGAAAGTAAAAATAAAAAGAAGAAGAAGAAAGATTAAAAAAACAAAAAGAAGAAGAAGAAGAAAAAATAAGGAAATAAGAAGAAGAAGAAAAATAAAAAAAATAATTAAAAAATTCGAGTGGAAAAAAATAAAATTCAGATGATTATGATGAAGATTTTGAATTTGAAGAAATAGAAGATATTGAAGATGATGTTGATGAAGATAATAATAATTAAAATAATATTAATAATAATAAAACAATTAAGAATTCTTAGAAAAATAATGATAAAAATTACAAAGATAATAGCGATGGTTTTGAAGAATTAGATAATATGATAGATGAATTAGATTATTTAAATAAAGGAAATGAAAAATAAGAATAATTTAATAAGAATTTTTAAGATTAAAAGGGAAAACAAGTAAAAAACTAAAAATAAGATTACGAGTTTGACTTGGAAGATGAAGAATTAGATATAGAAGATTAAGATGATTAATAATATGAAGATGATTTTGATAATGAAGAGAAAAAGAAAAACAATAATGAAGATGGAGAGGAAGAAAATGATGAAGATTAAATTATGCCTGATTATATCATATCAGATTAAAATATTACTTAAAACAATCTCTATATTTAGAAAACAAAATTCTATTAAAAGAATTAGAAGTATAATTTAGAAGAATTTAATAATTTAGATGCTTTTTACTTTATATTCGAAGAATAAGTTCATCAAAAAAAAGGTATTTCTCAATTATTTTTTTACATTATTAATAATAAATAAATTATAAAAATAAATATTGATATTAAAATGAAAAATAAACGAAAATATAAATGATATTAAATAGCATTTTTTCTTGACTTTGATCATTCGAATGCATTCATAGAAATTTAAGAAAGATTCATGAATGAATGTAGATAATAAAGTCCAGAACAAGCTTTAGAAGTAATAGAAGAGGACTTAATGATATTAGATTAAGGAATAAAGGAAAGTTATTATCAATAAATGAAGGAATTAGAATTTGTAGAAAGTTGCAGAATATTTTTACCATTTTAAGATAATAATAAATTAAACTTAAGTTTGATAGAATTAAATCCTTATGCAAGTTGTAATTTACTGTATTTCTAAGAATAGTAAGAAATGGGTGAAGAAGAGATGGAGGAATTAGAAAGTTTGATGATGATAATAAGTTAGATATTTGGAAATGAAAATTACTAGAATATGAATATTGAAGTAAAGGAGAGTTAATAGAAGATATTGGATGGGTTTAGAGATTAATAATATGTGAAAATATTGCTTATACTTTTTAGTACTATATATGATTAAGATTTGCCTAACTTTCTATAGGAATATGATATTAAATTAAGTGGATAGACTGTCGAAAGATTATATTGTATTGGATAAGGATTTAAAGAGGCATTTTAACTATTAGAAGAGTAATTTGACTCAATTGAGAATTATTATGAGAATTATATTGAGATGTAACAAGGAAATGAATATGAAGTTATTATTTAGAATTATCCATCTGGAGATTTCGAGGAAATGTTAATGAAAATGAAATAGGATTTGGGAGAAGTGATAAACGAGAAGAAAGGAATGAAGAAAAGGATTGTGTGTTTAAGTTTGAGATTCGAGTAGGAGGAGGAGGAGGTTGTTACTAATTATTATATTTATATTGATTAGAGTATTTTGTAATTGTATTTCTTTGATGCTTTCTAAAATATTAATTAGTATATTTTGTAAATTATTAATTCTTTCAATACGCCTTCTAGAAACTTTTAGTTTTTTTATGATTTCGCAAGGCATAATATTGTTTATGAATAAGCTACGCTCACTCTTGGAACCATTCTTAAATTGATAAATAATCATTCAATGTCTTTATAAAATGCGATTAATCTCGTTTCTTACTCTCTTATTCCTTATATCTCTGAGTATAAGCCATGAAAAACATATTTATTCACATATAGAAATACATTTACATATAAATTTACATTTAAAAATAAATTCATATATACATTTACATATACACATTAATTATATTCTAATTTTATAATATTGTTATTAATATTTAATGAAATAAACTTCATATAAATTGAACTCTGCTCAGCTTAAAACAATTAACGATGATTATATACCCCCAGTTACAGATCTAACTTTTATAACTAATAATAAACTAACTCCTCCAAAAAACTATCAAATTAGAGATCAACATCTTTCTCAAACAGAATCAAAATCTAAATAAATGGATCAACACTTTTTTAATAATATTCAAAAAGTCAAAGGAGATAAAGTTTAAACTATGATTAATATTGGATTTCATTAATTAAATTAAAAAATTATTGAGAAAGATGCTAAAATCGAAAAATTAGAATAAGAACTTTTCAAAATGAATTAGTTTAATTAAGAATTGCGTTAATAATTTTTAAATCAATAAAAAGAACTTATTCAGAAATAACAGTAAATTGACTATGTAATATAATATTAATTGAAATTAATTTATTAATATTAAATTATGAGTATTTTATTTTTAATTTTAGACTTAATAGTTATTAAAATTAATAAAAAATTTGAGGAATGAACAAAATAAAAATTAAATTAATCAAGTTTTAAAGGAATTATAATTCAAAGAATTATAAAATAATGTTGAAATAACATAAATTGATTTTAAATAGTTTGAAACCTTTTAAAATAATAATTCTAATTTACTTGATAAAAGTGATTTGTAAATTTTAGAATAACTATATATTAAATAATAAAAAAGTACAAAAGAATCGGCTAATATATAATCTAAATAATATAATGCCTAATAAAAATAATTATAATAAATTTAATCATTATTAAAAGATTAATAAAAAGAATCAGATAAATATTAAAATAAAAATTTACAATAATAAAAAATATAGGAATAATAAACAAATGATTTATATTGGCAAAAAAATTAACAAGTAAATTCTTAAGTCTCTTCTCTAGTGTCATCTTAATAAATTGAATAACAAAATTAATAATCAAATATTGATTAAAATTAAAAATAAATTTAGAATAATTTGATTTAATAAGGATAAAAATTTGATTAATATTAAAATAAAATATAAGCTTAATATTAAAATTCTAATAACATAAATTGAAATTATTAATAGAATTAAAATTTTAATTCCAATAAAAAATTATAAAATTAATAGTAAAATATATCAAAATAAAGGCCTTAATCAAATTAAATATAAAAGCAATAAAATCAAGCTAAAAATGAAAGTTTAAATAATATGAATTCTATAAATTCAAATTAAAAATAAATGAATCAAAATATGAATAATTCTAATAATAATAAAAATATGAATTCAAATAATGCTAATAGAATTAAAAATATGAATTCTAATAATTCTAATAATAATAAAAATATGAATTCTAATAATTCTAATAATAATAAAAATATGAATTCTAATAATTCTAATAATAATAAAAATATGAATTCAAATAATTCTAATAATAATAAAAATATGAATTCAAATAATTCCAATTAAAATAAGAATTCAAATAATTTATCAAAGAATAATAAAAATATTAAATAAAATTATGAATAAAACTAATCTATATAAAAATAATAAATACAAAACCACCGAACACTAGTAAGTAATAAGAATAGAGAAAGTAAGCCAAATGAAATTAAAAATACAAACTATTTCAATTTCTAATAAAATAGTGAATAAAAAATAACAAATAATAGCATACAAATATTATCTTTAAAGAATAAAAAGATAAATAGTTCTTCTAAGCAACATTCATTATTGGATTAGGGATAGGAGAGTTATTAATATGATAATTTGATAGAATATTATAATTATAATCCTTAATAGAAAATAAGTAAAAATATAAAAATATTTTAGAGAATGGAAAGGAAAATGTATAGATAAATAAGGTGAAATAGGAATTATAGATTAGGATGAATAAGTACAAATGTGATGAAAGTAATGGATAATAGGGGAAAACATCAGTTTCTTAAATAAGTTCTAGAACATCTCATAGAAACTGTTTAGATAATAAAATAAAATAAAAGATAGTTTTGAACAAGGAGATGCTTAGACATAGTTCATAAGACAAGATAGTTAATTAAAAAAGATAGAGAGAAGAGTTTGAGAAAAGTTTAAGAAATTATTCTAGAGAGGATAGTTAGATGTAATTCTGATTATAATATCAATTCTGATATTTATTCATCAACATATTATCAAATAAATTATAAATATTATCTAATATAATGATACGTATTTTCAGATATAATAATATATATTATTAAATATAATATGCATAATATATAATTTGCATAAATAATATAAAGATCTATAAAATATAAAGATATATAATAAATTTAATGAAATATTAATAATCACTAATCTACGAAAATATTTTCCACCATTTAGACTATCTTTTCATTTCCACTTTCAAATGCTTCGTTCATTAATCGAGCTATCTTTTCCTTTAAATTAACCTCTTTCTTCATCATTTCTTCAATTCTCTGCTCTTGGTCTCCTTTGCTTTTTTGTCCTTTCTTTTATTTTTCTAATTCAATCACTCTTTATTTTGACTCTTCAAGGCATTTCTACAAATCTTCTATCATTTTCTTACTCTCATTCATCATTCTTTTCTTCACTTATTCTATTTTAATTATAATTTTTTTTTACATTCTTCTTTTTTATACTCATTTACTTAATATCTTAATTATTCGTTTTCCTCTTTCATTTCCTTTAATTAATTCTTCAACTTTATTTATATTTATTATTTATTTTAAAGTTATTATTATTATTTATATATATACTTTAAAAATACATAGTCTATTTCAATTAATTAATTTTTATTATTTAATTAAGCACTCATTGCATCTTTATTTTTAATTTGATTTTGAAAATCACTTTAACTTTTAATTTGATTATTTATTTCACTTTAACTTTAAAATTAACTATTCATTTCACTTTAATTTTTAATATAATTATTCGTTTCGTAATCAGAAATATCTGAAATGTCAGAAATTTAAGAATTTTTGTCATCATTATTTTTATCATACAAATTATATTGTATTTAATATTACATATTTAACAGATGTTCATCTTTTTTAAATTTAAAATTTAATTCTTTGTACTGACCTATAATAATTATCAATATATTACTTTCCTCTTTTCTATTTAAAATTTAACCTAAATCTATACTCGCTTCTGAAATAAGTTTACTTTTTTACTTTTCGTTTTTTATTTCTATTTAGTACACTTCAAACTTCAATTGTTTAGGCAAATACTTATCTGATTTTTTTTTGTAAAAAAATTTTGATACAAAACTATATTGAATTGGCTTTTATATTAAACTTAAGTAACCATACTAATCAAATTACAAAATTTCACTTTTAAATTGCTTGTTTCCTTCTATTAAAATATATTTTTACTTCTTATGATTTATATCTATATTTTGCCATTTTTTATATCTGAGCTTAATTTCTCAATACTTATTTGAATCTTATTGATTATTTCCTAGGCTCCTATTTTTTAAAACATTTATCAATAAATACTAAGTTTGTATTTATAATATAATACTAGCTTATTATTTAATTATACTTACAATTAATTTATAAGTTTTATTATATAATTAAATTTCCAAATTTCTTATATGTAGACTTACTAATTATTCTTTAATAAATAAATATTTATTTTTAATCCTCAAAAAAATTAAATTTAATTAAATAAATTTTTAATAAATTAAATATAAATAATATTTTTTAATCAAGATTTACAAATTTAATTTGCTTTTAAATTTTTGATATCTTTAGAGATTTTTTTAATATTTTAAGTTTCATTAGACAGAGGCATAAATAAGGGATATGATTATAAAGACTAAATATTTTAAATATTTTAATATGGATTCATATTTTAATGAACATTTGACTGAGGAAATTAGGTTTATTTAATTTTAGGTTAGATTTTAATTGGATTAGATTATTTCTTTGATTTTGAATTTCCCATGAAGGAATGAAATATAAATAAATCTACTGACAATTTATATTAAAAACTAGTTGAATAACTTTATGTAATTATAATAAAATATTATTATAATAAATACTATTATAATTAGTAATGAAAATATAAATATTATTATTAATATTATTGGTAAAAAAAATATTAAAATATTGACTATAAAAATATTAAAAAAAAATAGTAAATAATAATAAAATTATATAAATAAAAATATAATTGATGAACTAATTGACCCCAAAAAAATAAAGTGTGATAACAACTCAAATAAACCGACAACAATCTTAATAAGCTCCACCTTATATGTCATAATTCAACTAAATATAGTTGTAACAGTAATAGTCTTTAATATCTCCTTTAAATCATCCTTCTCAAAGAGTTAATAATATAAATTAAATTCACAATTTTATCAAAACCTAACAGTCCCCTTAGTGAATGTCCATATTTAAAGGAGTTTAAGAAAACTAGCAATCCTGAATTGTTATGAGTCCTTAAATCAATAGTAAATATCATTCATTATTTATTAACAGTCCCTTAACATTAATTTAATTTAAGGCATACTAATTTTGGAATCATCTAAACAAATAATAACCAATAACCTAGAAATATCATTAATAGTACTCACTCTCCAATTTAATATTCAAATAAAAAATTATTATTAAATAATTAAGATAAATCCTTCGAAAAATTAGAAAATGAAAATCAAAGATTGTTTAAAATGATTGCAGAATAAGATATTATTATCAAAGAATATAAAATTTTATAAGTATTATTTTTATTTTTATTTTAAGGAAGAAAAAATTACTAATGAAAATTAAACAAATTAACTTTAAGACAAAATCATTTAACTTTAAAATTAATTAGAGGATGAAAAATAATAATAAGAGGATTTCAAAAATAAAATTATTAAATTAATTGAAGAAAATCAAAAGTTATAAATTAATTATCAAGAAATTTTTAATGAATGTCAGTTATTAAAAAAGTAAAAGGATGAATTTTAACATGAATTACAATAAAAAGATGATAAAATTAATTAATTATAAAAAGAATAAGAATATAAATAAATGAGTAATAATAATAATATTCATGAAGTAATAAGCGAAGAGAACAGCCATATATATATTTAAAATTTAGAAACTGAAAATCAATAATAAAAGGAAGAATTAAAATTAAATCAAGTATTAATAACAGATTATGAAAATAAAATAAATATATTAATAGATGAAAATGATAGACTATCTTAAATTATATAAAATAACTAAAATTTTATAATCTAATCATATGATTAAGAAGATAATATGAATTACAAAATTAAGTATGATAATTTAAAAGAATAAATGTTATTTTTGATATCAAAAAATTGATTATTAATTAAAAATATATGAAATAAATCAAAATAAATTTATTAATTTAAAAACAATATATTTAATTAGTTTAATAAATAAAAAATTATAAATAATTTTATTATAAAATATATATTTAAAATTCAATAAATTTATGAATTATTTTAAAAATCAAAATGTAAGACAACCCATTTAACCTGAACAACATTAATTTTTTTTTTTCAAAGGAAATTTAACCTAGTTATATTCTTAATTTTTATCATTGTAGTAATAGAAATGGTCATTGAAAATAATGCCATTTTAAAAGTAAAATTATTTTGAATTGAAACATCTATCATATTTTTCTTAAATTTAAATATTTTAAGCATTAAAATCGATTTTATTAATAATATATGTAGCATTCTATAAACAAACATAAATCTCTTTTTTATTTTACTCTTTATACTTACTTATAACACCTTAATACAAAGAAATTTAAGAGCTTTTATTATTATTAATAGTAAGCTATTTAACATTCATTTAGCTCAAACTCATATTATTAGATAAATCTAATTGCTGTTTTAAATTGATTTACTTAATAAATTCAGTTAACACAGAATCAAATAAGTCCTTAACAACAAAATAATCAGCAACTTTATTAGAATTTTTTTAGAAGCGATAATTTTAGGGGTTTCCTCCTAAAATGATGATAGTTGACTTGGAGTTTAACTTGTGTTTGAAAAGTAAGGGAGTTTAACGAAACTCTTACATTTTAAGATTAATAAGAGGAGTAGAGATGATATTTTCTTCATGAATGAAGTAAACTAGGATTTCATTAAGAGGTAACTCTTGTTATTTAGTTTAATTTGTAGTGATTCAACCTCCAATTATAAGGAGTATACTATACTCACGGTTTTTCTCTAATACTTATAGAAAGGGATCTTTCCTGCTGTCTGGTAATCGAATTACTTATATTAGTTGACTTTCTTCTAATATAGATTCTTCATTTTCCTTAAATCCAGCTTTTTATTGCATCTGTATTTAATATACTAGGATTTTTCCTTGATTGTTATGGATAAACAACTTACCACTAAATTTACCTATGCAGTGGTTATAATTTATTCTCTGGATTTGTTTTATATTTAGAAAAAGTTCCAAGTCATTCCAATTAATCAAGTTTTTTAATTGTATATAATATTCCTTGTTTTTCTCTATTATGCGAGAAATTAAATATTTGTATTTCTTTTAATCCTTTGAAAGTTATAAATAGTATATATCTATTATCTATTATTTTATTTCCTGAATCTATTCTTTTGTTTTCTAATTCTATAAAGATATGTTCAGTGGTAATGTTTAATTTTGATTATTTATTTAAAAAATATTTTTAGCCTAATTTTAGTATGTGTTATTAAGAATATAAGTTTAAGAATTTATATTTTATTTATTTTTTCTTAGCTAATTATCAAAAGAAGCATCTTAAAAATTTAAATCTGACTGATTTAATTTTATTTTTTATATATTTAATTTTTATTTTATATCATCTGCAAAAATACTCTATTGTGAACTATTTGTATGTTTTTATTTTTAATTATAGTTTTATATAAAATTTATTTTTTATTTTTAAATCTTTTATTAGATATTAATAATGCAATTATTATCGTTGTCCATTTTTATATTAACTTTTTTTAGTATTGATTTTTAACAGTTATTTTAAGATTATTCATTATCACTTAAATCTTTTTATTTTTCATTATAATTATTATCTTATTATTTATTATAATTTTAATCAAATTTTATATTTGATTTTTAACTTTATTAATCAAAAGTATTTTTTGTAAAATTTTTATAATTCATATTTTAAATATTATCTTAATCTTAGTGTGGAATATTCTCATTATTACTAATTTAACTTTTATCTTAATTATTATTTTCTTTGCTTAATTTTTATTAATTTTTGTTTTTTTCTTGTTTATTCCAAACTTAATCATTAAAAAATATATTATTAAATTTAGATTCATCAAAAGAAAATTATTATATTTTTAGTTTAATATTAATATTATTTATATTTTTTTATTACTAATTTTAATTAACTAAATTATAATTAATATCTTAGTTTTCTTATTATAATTTTTACTATTATTATAATTATTAATTTTTTTATTAATTTTTTAAAATTTTTATATTATTCTATTTTAATTTTTCTAGTTTATTTTTATCATAAACAAATATATCTTATTCTAAAATAATGCTTTTATTTGGTGTCCATACATTTTATTCTTCCTTTAACTTATTTTTAATATTCAAAATAAATTCATTGTTTAAACTTAATTTTCTAACCTTTTCTTTAGCTTATAATTGATTAAAATCTTAAGAATTTTGCTTTTTTTAGTAAATTAAATTTTGAATTTACTTTTTATCGTTTTTTGTATTAATATTTTAAAATTAATAAAACTCGATTTTTTCACTTAATCCAAATATATTAAATGCTTATTATTTATCATTCTAAATATTAGATGTTTAATTATTATCATCAAATAATTAAATTTAATCTTATTATTATTTTTGTTCATTTTATTATTATTTTTAATCATTAATTTAATTTAAATTAAGTTATTAATTTTAATTCTTTAAAAATTGTTACTTTTAATTTAAACATTAAGAATTTTACACACTAGTAGAGTTAGAATTATTTTTTTTACATTTTGATATATTGTTTTCTTCATTCTATTTTGAAATAAGTTTTTCATAATATTATTTGTAAGTTGCTAATTTTAATTATTCTTATTTATAAAACTCAGTCTGTTATTATTCCGGATTTTATTTTTAATATATTATTTCACTTGATTGTTCAGACCATCCCTATTTGATTTCAATAGAGTCTTATTCTTAAAACTACAATGCTGTTGATATTTTTTATTACTCTAATTTTTATCCAAAATTGTTATTTTCTAAATTCTCTTTATTAGTAGATACTCTATTAGAATTTATATTTAACGGGCTTTTGAATTATATTGAATTAAGATTTTAAAAGATATTATAAGATTAATCATTTTGATTTTTAGATTCGTGCTTAAAAAACATCGTATATTTTATAATTTATTTATGATATTTTTATTATAATTAAATATATTTTAACATAAAATAATATTATTTAAGTCATTATAATTATTTTTAACTTTATACAATTAAAAATATCTGAATAATAAAATTAATAAAGAAAATTTAAACATCTCAATTATAAAAATTCTTATTAAATAAAAAATTTATAATTGTATTTTAAGTTAATTCAAAACATATTACATATTTAAGATTATATTTATTGACAGCAAAAATTTTAGTTAATTTAAATATCTTCATTAAGCTCTAATAAAAAACTGTCTCTATTATATTCTTTCCAATTTTCTACTATTATTATGTTAATGTCATTATTAAATTTTATTCTAATTTTTTTCTTCTAACTATCACTTTTTGTTTTTTTTAATATACTTAAAACCTAAATATCTTTTGTCATTCGTAATTATTGTGATTTATATAAAGATTTGACTGATTTATCTAGTTAAATTATAGTTTAATCTTTATTTTATAAAATTTATTAATCACTATCAAATTTTAATTGACTTAAAATATCGTTGTTATATATTTATTCTTATTTTGATTAATTCAAAGTTTGATTAAAATCTAAGCTGTTATTACTATTAAAGCTATTTTTTATATATTTTTATTAAATATAATGAGATTAAATATAACCATCTAAAGTCGATTAAATTCTAATTTCAGATTTTTATTGATTTTAAACTTGTTACTACTACTATATTTATTATTAGTATACTTACTATTAGATAGTTATTTTAGATATTTGTTATTATGTAATTAGTTATTAATTTAAAAGTTGCTAATTTTATTAAAATTATTCTTATTGATGCTCTTATTTTTAATTCTGTTATTTATTTTAAGAAAAATTATACTATTATTATTAATCAATTATTTAATTTTATTAAAAATTTTATTATTGCTTTGAATTGTCTGCCTAATTTTATATTTAAACTTAACTTTATTAAAATATATTAAAATATTATTTTTATAACTATTATTAGTTAAAACTATTTTATAAATTTGATTTAGATTCATTATTAGAAAATATTTAATTAAATAAATTTGATCTATTAAGATTTTCTTTTCTTAACGTTTGATTATTATCTTAATTTTATAAATCATAACTCTATTAAAAAATTTAATTATCTTTATTTTTTGGGCTTATTTTTTCATTATGAATCATTTTTTTCATCTATTATTAGAATTTATAAATAACAGAAGCTTATTATTATCACAATTAAATTATAATTAATAGATATTTAATATTTTTATAAAATTAATTAAAATATGCTTTATAATTTGCTTAGTATATTATTAAAAAATTAATAATAGAAAATTAAATTTATTAAGAAATATATAATTAATTTACTAAAATCAAATAGATTGTTTTCTTTTTTTATTATCTAGATGAATAAATAATCTAAATTCAAAAATATTACTTAACTATATAATAAGATTAATTATTTACTTATGAATTATCGATGATTTAGTTTAAATATTCCTGCATTTTTTCTCTTAAAGAATCTCTATCCATTTTTATGGCATTTTTATCAAAAAATTATGAAAAAATAGAGTTATCATATAATCCTTTGATTAAATATTGTTTATGAATTTGTTAGAAATCATTATAAGATTTAATTATAGAGTATTCTTAATCATTTTTAACTTTTACTCTTATTTAGAAATTGATAATGAAATTGTTTATGATGGGATCAAAATGTTGAAAAGACTTTAAGATTGTTATTTTTAAGTTCTTACAGTCAAAAATAGTTGGTTTATTCTAATTGAGTTACTCAATAATTTCTTGATCAAAATTAAAAAATTAAAACAAACTCTAATCAAAATAAGGTCTATAATTCATTACATTAAGAATCCATTATTTAAGTCCTAAAAATCTCAAATCTGGATTGTTAATAAACTGATTAGGAATTTGTGGATACTGAGATTCTATTTATGTTGATTCATTTGACTAAAAAATATATTTAAAACTTTTTTTTCTTGATGGCTCTTATGCTTTTTTTTTATTCTGTTTAAGTTCTTGAAGTAGCTGTTTGAATTCATTAAATCGCTTAATTATTGTGTATGTTTTTGATTTGTCATTTGAATATATCAATTTGAATTCATAAAATATTTTACCTTCTTTTTATTAATATTTCTAAGGAAAAACCTTGAAATAATCTACATAATCATTTTCATCAATATAGTTTTCCTCTTAAAAAATCTAAATACTTTTAATGCTTTTTTATGTTATATCTCCTTATTATTATTGAATTTATTATTATATCTCTTATGGTATTTCTAAAAAATTCAATAAGTATTTATTTATGTTTTAATTATCATTAACTATATATTCTAAATTTTTAAAAGGATTTAATTGATTATTATAAACATAATATTCTTATATTAAGGCTATTATATTATCTTTACTTTTAATGATTTTATTTTCATAATTTAAATTTTCTAGCTTAACAAAAACCTAAATTTCACAATTATTATTAACTTAATTAATCAATTTTAAATTGATTAAACTTTATTCATCAAATTATAAATTTTAATTATTGTTTTTATTAACAATCTAAGATGAATTTAGTCGTTTTTTTTATTATAATGGTAATATAAAAGGCTGCTAAATGATATTTTATTCTTCATTTTTATTAATTTGACTGATAACAACTAAAGAAAGGAAAATGATAAGCTAAATAACATAAAAAAGAAGATCAAAGGTTTTTAGAGGGACTTCACTGAAGATGATACCTAGAATTTAAAAAATATTGATGAATATGATTAGACACCATGGGAATTATTGGATATACCAGTTTTTATGAGATTGATTATCTTCATACTTGAGATAATAGATTTGGAGAGAGAGGGCAGTGATGGGAATAAGATTAAATATGAGCAGATAATAATAAACAGAATTATTTTGAGTTTCTACATATAGGTTTATTATGCAATCCATTTTTGGCAACAATCGTGGAAGGATTGACCAAACTATAATCACTAAAATCTGTAAAAGGCTTAACCATTCTTTTAGTTTTTGAGGTAGGTTTATTAGTTGACTTTTCTTCTATTTTCTGTTATGTATTACGAAAATTATTATCATTATGTAAGGTATGTTGGCTATTAATTGATCCAATATTATTCGTTGAATTATTTGTTAACTACACAACATTATTTTTATTATTTAATATATTTTTTATTTATTATATTTCTATTTATTAATATATTTATTATTTTTTTGTATTTCCTATAATCAACACAATATAATGTTGTAGTTCTATTAACCTGCTTTGAAAATTATCTAATTTACTTATTAAACTTAATAATTTTTGTTTTTTTCATTATTTTTTTCTTATTCAAATTATTTTTCTAGACACTTAAAAGTATCATTTTATAATTCTAAAAGTGACACATGAAAAATAGGTTCCTTAAAATTAAATGAATAAAATTACTTAAAAGTAAGTTGGAAGATTAAACTATTTCATCACTTCATTTATTTCTTTTACCAATTTTTTTAATATTTTTTAACCTAATTCAACTGAAATGCACAGGAAACCTAATTATTAATTAGAATTATGAAGCATTAAAACTTTATTTAAATCTAATCCGACATTAAATTTCTTAAAAAATTGTTTTAAATTATCATTTAAAATTTATAAGTATTATTCAATTTAAAATTAATTCAAATAAAACATCTTTGATAATGATATATGCAAATTATTTAATTTTTAAATTTATTTTTAATCTATATTATATTTTTTTTCCAAATATTATTACAAATTATGCTATTTTTAACTTAATATGCCATCTATATTATCAATTTTTATAAAAATTTAACATTAAAACATTCCATCAATATGATATTAATTTTCCTTTTAAATTTATAGCTTTTTATCTTTTAAAATATCAGGTAATTATATTTTGTTCATCACTTATTTTTTTTTAATTTATTTTTTATCGATATTTTTATTAATTTTACTCATTTAAACTTGGTTTTCTTCATCCGAAGAATATTCTACTAATTTCATAAATGGATTAATTTAAAAATTATAAATAATATAATAAACTATAATAAAAATACAATAAGAATATTTAATAATAACATTGATAATATAGTTTAAAAATAAAGTATAAATAATAAATGAAGAAAATATTAATATTAGTAATATGCATTTGTTTAAGTAATAGCAAATTCCGTTTGAAAAACGATCCAAAAATAGAAGAAGGAGCATCAGGAGATTTTTCATATGAAAATGGAGGATCAGATTGGCCAGGTAAGTGTTCAAATGGAAAACATTAATCACCAATAAATATAATAGAAGGAATAAACACTGAACATAATAAATTTGATTTTTTAGATATAGAATATCACATGAAATCTGACTTCGCTTCTAAACTATCAAAATTTAAATTTACAGGTAAAAGTTTGGAAATGGATATAGATATTGGTAATGTAAATTACAATCATAAAGATGGAACAGTAGAGAACTTTAGAGCAACTAAGATGGTTTTACATTACCCTTCGGAACATTTAGTAACTATGAATGGTTAAACTCCAAGGAGAGATTTAGAATTATAGATTGAACATTAATTAGCAAAGAGTAGTAATGTAGAGACAACTAATAAGATAATTAAAGTAAAGAGGTTAGTAATTTCTATTTTATTTAGGGATAATTCGATTTTGTAAGGAGGGGATAAGTTCTTTGAGAGTTTGGGAGTAACTCCTGCTGGATTAGGACCAGAAGGGTTCAGGAAGTTAAAGAAAGATGAAGAGTTAGCTCATACTAATAAGGATACAGGAAGAGGCAATGAGCCACATGGGTTCACTATTGAGACTCTTATTGGGTTGAGGAATATAATAAATTACGATCATCATATTTTTTAGTATTATGGAAGTAGTACTGTTCCTCCTTGTGAGGAGAATACTTCCTGGATTGTATTTGCTGTCCCTAGGAGTATTACTAAGCAACAGTTGGATATTATTAAGACGCAGTTAGAGACAAAGAGGACTAATGTCCATGGAGAGGAGAATATTAATATGGAGGCATGTTGGTTCTATGGAAATAACAGGGTCGCTACCGTATTCTCATTTATTTAATTTATCATTTTTCTTTACATTTTTATATTATAATCTTATAGGTTTATAATGATAACCCTAAGAATGGTAAAATAAACAGCATGCCTTATGGAATCCAGAAAATAACCGGACTCCCGTTTCCAAAAGATTCTTGACAATAATCTTTATTCATTATATTATTAATTTCATAATTTTATCTTGAATCCTTCAATAGTATTGATAAATTGTTGTCTTGTTTCTAAAGGATAAATTTATAAAAATTCTTTTAATTAGCTTTTATTTTTTTATACTTATCTTATTGTTTCATTTAATATATTTTTTAAGTTTTCTATCTGCATTTCTAAATTTTTTCTTTAATTTCTTTTTAGATAAAATAATTAATTTACGTAGATGTTTAATTTTAAATTTCATAGGAATTCTATTAACATTCAGTTTCTATTCTATTAATATCAAGTATAGCATGATAAATTTCTTTGCATTTTTATAATTGCATTTAATATTTAAATAATAACTTTTTTATTTTATTTATAATTATACTTTGTCAGTCTCATCTAAAAATTCTAATTTTTTATTATCAAATATTTTTATATCATATGTCTCATCTAATATTTGTTTTCTTAATTCCATTATTTCAAATGTTTAATCTTGTATTTCTTTTTCTTTATCATTCATTTTATCATTTTATAATTTTTAATTTAACTCTTGTATTTTTGGATTATCTAAATTTTAAAATCTTAATATTTAGCTATTTTCTTTCTCTAATTTAGATATTTATTTTTTAATTTTTTCCTACTTATTTTTCATGTCTTAAATTATTTAATCATACTCAGAATAATCTTAAGCTTTTAAAAGTGTTATATTGATCTCCAAATTTTATATATTTTTATTTTCTTCATTTTATATTTGTCTATTAGAAATTTCTAAATCTGAATTTTATTTATTTATTTCTTTTATTAATTTACTTTTTTAATCTATAAAAGTCTAATATTTTTTTTCTTATTCTTCTAAATGTTTTTTTTTAATTTCTAGTTATTATTTTTCTTGTTAATAAGATAAAATTTTTCTTTACTATTATTATTTTAACTAAATTTATTTATCTATAACTATATTATTTTAACTTTAATATAAATAAATAATTACTTAATGATATCATCTAATTTTTATTAATCTTAATATATTTAAAATTCTTGTTCTTAAATTAAGAGAGCATATTATAATTAGTTTTTATATTGAATTTCTTCTATTTCATTTTTCTTTTAAATAATATTAGAAAATATTTCTCTGGTAATATTATCTAATTAATTGCTAATTAAATTTTCTTTTTCTTCTTTGCCTTACTTCGATATTTTTTTAATATTGAGTTATTGCAATAAAATACTAAACTAATTAATGAAAGTATTTTAAAAATCATAACAGAAATATTCGAAATGATTAGAAGAATAATCGAGTTGCGCTTTAAGATTATTAGAAAATAAGAATATATTTTGCTGGATAGAATGATTAAGTGCTTACTGATTAGCTTGATATAATTTAGTGAACTTGAGATTAAAGAGGGAAGTTAACTGTTATTTGTAAAGATAATGTTGATCGAAGGTTAATCTGTGATATAAGGATTGATAGAGTTAATTACTATATTTGATGAATAGTTTGAATTGCTCATTTCTTAACTGTTTATCTTCAAGAGGCAAGTTAACTTGCTCAAAGTCTAGATCTAATTAATCTTCTATTTCTTGTTTAATCTATTCCACAATCTCATCTAAAACTGTTCCCACTATTTCGTTCATACATATTCATTCATTTTTGTTTAATTTATCCAACACTAATATTACTATTCAACCCATTTCTTACATCTTTACCTTTATTTCACAGTATTCCATTAAACTTATATCATCTATTTTACTCTCTCGAAGTTTTTCTAAACTTTTATATTCTTTCTTTATTTTGTTTTAACTGAATGACTCTTTCTCTACCATACTGTTTATTATTTAATAATTTGCTTTATCAAATATAATTAAGTTGCTTATTAGAAACATTAATTTGTCTAATCTTTCACTCACTTTTTCATCTATATTTTATATTTATTCAATAATTATATTATTACCTTTTTCTCAATTTACTTAGTATAAATATATCTAACTTATATCTCCTTTATTATCTACTATCATTCTTATTTCTTATTCTTCTGATTTTTCATTACAAACATTTAGATATTCTTCTATACTTTTATTACTACACTTAATAAAACCAAAAACCTTAATGTCATTATTTTTATAATTTTGGAATATTTACAAAAATTATAATTTATTTTGGGAATTTAACTTTAATTCTTCATCTTCAAATGATACAAAACTTAAATTCATATAAAAATAACTTGATTATAATATGTAAATAAAAAAATGAAATTATAAATCATTAATTATGATGATTGTGTTAATTGTGACGATTATGATGAAATTTCTTTTAGAATCTGATTTTGTTGGTTTCTTTAGTAGATTTAGAGAGTTCTTACATTAATTGAGCTAGTTTTTCAAACAATTTATTATTATTGATTGTGATGGATTTAATAAGAGTCAATCTATTATTATTATTGTGATTATTATTTTTATTTAACTTGTTTGATATTTGATCTTTTAAATTTCTAAGTCTTTTTACCATTCCATCAAATCCCATATTATTATTATCAGATTATTATTAATAATGCTACATTTGATTCTGGTTTCCAGTATATTATTATTATAATTTTTCTTTTTCCTAAGCATATTTACCTTACATTTCCTTTTTAATACCTCTTACTCTTCTAATAGTTCCATTATCTTTAACACAATATTCTACACAATAATCTGGATTAGTTTATTCAATTTCATATGTACATTGCTCAATATCATATTCATTTTCTACAACTTCATAGCAATCTGAAGTATCCAATTCTCCTTAATATTCTTATTATTATTCATTATTTCTTTAATCATTTTACTCAAAATTGTTATTATTATGATTATTATTATTTAGATTAAAAGAGTCTAATTCATTTCCTAGATCATTTAAATTCACTTTAGGAGCATCCTATTAATGAATTTTATCTTCTTATTCTTCTTTTTATTATTGTTATTAATTATAAAGAGACTAAAATTCTCTTTTGATTCCTTTTAATGTCTAAATAGTATCATTATTGGATTTAATACAATAATCGGCACAATAGTTGGGATTCTATGATAAAAAATCTGATGGACAAGGTAAGAAATCAGATTATGAGGATACTACTTCATAACAATTATCAACATTGAGAGAGTGTTGTTAAGAATAATCATGATTATTATTGTTATTATTATTATTATCTTATTATAAATGATCAAAGTTATTACTATTGTTATTTTGACTATTATTAGTATCAATGGAAATATCCAATTGATTATTATCAAGTGCCTCCTTCCTTATAGTTTCTTCTATTTCTTATTGCTATTTTAAAAACATGGCCTGAAATTTATGAGATGAGATTTTACCAGATTATAGATCATTCTAAATTAATTAATCATTTTCATCATTTTAGAGTTAATCTTACTTATCTTATTCCTGAATAGACTTGAAATCCTAATAAATTTCATTGACTTCTTTTTGCTCTTATGAAGGTTCTATTAATTATGGTTCTCTAATATGATTGGGCTATTCTAGAGCAGTGAAAACTTGATAAACATTAGAATCAAATTGTTGATAAGTGAACCAATTGAGAGGAGAGTTTAATAACCAATAATTTGAGTAATAAAATGGGTAATAGGTTTATACAGACCAACTAAAGTAAGTTACTATCGCAGATCTAAGATTTAACCATTATCTTCTAATTATGATGCCTTATCGATAAGTTCGGATTACTTCTCTGTATTTCTTGTAAGTGACTAAGTATCCATCTTCAAATGCACTGTATTCTTCACTCTAGATATATTAGATCTTTTCTACTTAGTAACTAAAGTACAGCCATAATTTATCCTTTTCCATTACTTTTTCTTTTGCTTCTAGGATTCTTTTAAGGATCATTGTTGATCTGTTCATCTCGATTAATGCTAAACATCTCTATTTAATATTTATCATCATATGTTTTTATTACCTGGTTTATAGCCTTTTGTTTTAATATTAATAAATCGTTTGCTATCTTTTTAAGTGATTCTATATCATTAACTGATAAATTTAGAATTTCTAATTAAATGCAAGCATAATCTCTTTAAAGAGAAGGAACCTTACTACTGCATAAAGTCAATAAATCAGTTTATGTTAAATCTTCTTTTTTAATGTTATTATTATTATTCGTAAAAACATTCTGCTTTATTTTACTATTTTATTTTTTTATTCTTTTTTCGTTTTTAACTTACTCATAACTATTTACAGTTATAGTCAAAACTAAATAAATAATTAATAAAAACTAAATCTTCATTTATTTAATGTTTTATAATATTTTATGATATAATATCTGAATTTATATTCTTATAAAATTTTATAATATAAATGTTCTTATAATATCTTAAACTTTAATAAAATTATATTAATAATTTATTATATTATAGTAAATTTATTAAATAATTATCTTTATTTTATTTAATAAGATCGATATAATAATATTAAAATATTTAATTCTAAAAATATAATAAAAAGAAATTAATCAATGCTTAAATATTTAAATTACATATATATCAAAATTTATTCAAAACTTAAAATTATTTTTTAACTATTAAAATTATATAACATAAAATATCAAATATCAATAATTATATTTTAATATATAAATCTAATTAATTATTATTTATAATATTTCAGTTAAATAATTTTATGAAATTTTCTTATTACAATTAATAGTAAAATAAATTGATAATAAAGTACAAATAATAATCTGTAGATAAAATATTATAATAATAAGAATAATAAAATATCAATCATTAGAGTAATTAATCTATTTAAGAATTAAAAAATAACTCATTTTGTATATAAGAATAAAATTGAATTTAAGATTTAAAATAAAAATTAAATAGTATTAAAAACAAAGAAAATTAAAATCAATCAAATTTATCTGTTCTAAATCAACAAAAAATAAAATTTTATGAATCTAAAATATAATAATTGAGTGAAGAAAACTATTCATTGAAGGAAAATATATAAAATTTGTAAAAAGAAAATAATAAATTAATTAAGTAAAATATAATGGTATATTTTTAGAAATGAAAAGATTTTTTAATAATTAGAAGAAAATTTATTGAAAAAGATTTAAAAATTAACTGATTAAATAAAAGAAAAAGATTTTAATAATAAAAATGAATAAATAAAAGATAATTAAAAATTAAATATAAAAAATAAAAGCATAGATACCTAGAAAAATCAAAATAATAGCATTCTTATTGAATAATTTAATATTTAAATGTAAAATTTAAATGATTAAGTTTAAAATCTATAAACTCTTATTTAAAATTAATAGGAAAAAATGACATAACTATCAAATAAAAATAATTATCTTGAAAAAGAATTTTTAGAAAAATAAGAATAATATACTATTGAATTAAATATAAAAAACAAATAAATTGAAACCTTGCAAAGTAAATTCACTTAATTTTAATAAAATGTTAATATATAAAAATAAGAATAAAATTAATAATCTAGGAAGAAAGATATTTTTTAGTAAAATAAAATTAATTAATAAGAAAAAATAAAAGAAGATTTGAATTAATTTTCATAATTAAATTAATAGTAATTAAATTAGTAAAATAATTAGCAAAAATAATAATAAAATCAATAAAATATTTATTAATAATAAAATACATAGTAAAATTAATAATAATAATCTTAATAAAACAAATTTTTAGACGATTCTAATATATCAAAATTAGATTAAATAGATATAGAATAATATAAAATGTATTTATAAAATTAACAATAAAAAATTAATAATGAAAGAAATAAAAATATGGATTGAAATAATAGCGTAAAAAGCATATAATCTTTATAGAACAAAGTAACTAATTGTTAACAAAAAAATTTTATAGAAATACTAAATATTTAATGAAAAAAATAAAAATTATTAAATTATATATTTATCAATTTTAAACAAATATAATATAATTAAATTTTATAAAAAGTATTTTCACTAATTAAATATGTAAGTGGAGAGTGTAGATTAAATATATGATCGAATGGGATTTATTGGGGAAAACAAATTAAAATATGTAAAAAAAATAATATGTGATTATAAAATAAATGGAAAAATTATTGAGCATTCTCCATTTTTAATTATCATGGAAGATTAAGTAAAAATGGACGAATTATATAAAATCTATGAAAAAGTTATGAATAATTAATTAGATTTAAAACATTAAATAGATGATTATTTAATAATTAAAATATAAGATAATTATATTCAAATTACATCAAAATAATTAAAATCGCCAAAATTAATATAAATTATTTCACATAATGAAAAATTTAAATTTTGGATTATTGGTGTTTCAAAAATTGAAAATTAATTTATTTACAATAAAGTAATTCATTAAATCGATAAAATTATAAATAATTGAAAATAATTATTATATTTAAAATGATAAATAATAAAATTTTTTAGTTAAATTTTTAAATTTTAGTCTATTTTACTAATAGATTATTCAATTTATTTTATTAAATTTTAGTATAAAAATTCTTATTCTTTTGAATTTAAATTTAAATAGATATTT
>Ga0315908_10000954_pt1 | contig 22282 bp, 21 predicted proteins | sample LakEriMetagenome_12_FD_203520 | JGI IMG/M metagenome (GOLD analysis project Ga0315908, IMG submission 203520) | Freshwater fungal communities from buoy surface, Lake Erie, Ohio, United States - Buoy 4 MA124 | ecosystem: Environmental > Aquatic > Freshwater > Lake > Lake biofilm | place: USA...
TTATGTGAGAAATATATTCGCGTTAAAGCCAAGTTATTTTTTTTATCCAAATGAGTGAACTTATTTATATTGATCATCCTTTAACGGGCGAAAGGTTTTATGTTGCCATTAAAGATTTCAAAACGCCCATGACTTGGCTTCAAGCTGTTGAATCATGTAAAGAACTTGGAAAAGGTTGGCGTCTGCCAAATATTGACGAACTCGAGGCGATATTCCTTCAATTGCACAAGAAGAAGCTCGGTGATTTAAAAGACAAGTGGTATTGGAGTTCAACGGAACATGTTGACCAATCTGAACCTAATGCTTGGATATTCAAATTTGATCAAGGCATGTCAAATGGGTACATGTCCAAAGAAAGTGCACACTATGTTCGTGCTATTTTTATTGAAAAGGCATAATCCCCTTTGAATTATTCTTGCCAATTGCGCAAATATAATTGTTGTTCTTCTGTTTCAGGTGATTCACGTTCTGCGATAGAGGTCGTTCGTTTCAAGTATTCGATAGTTTCGATCACATTGGCGTTATTGGCCATTCCATGCCGCATCAAATAGCATCCTATCACAGTACCGGTTCTTCCTACGCCACCCCAACAATGCACATACACCACTTTGTTATTGTTCAACGCCTCGTCAATTACATCCAAAATACGAAGCATATGCTCCTTGCTTGGGATTGACAAATCCCTGATCGGCATGCGGTGCATCACCACATTTTCAGGTTGTAAATGTGCAGAATAATCAAAAAAGGGTTCATTTCTGTAGTTGCGTTCATCTTCTTCCATCAAGTTGATGATTACATTCACATTAGCGTTCACCAATGACGAAAGTTTCATTCTACTTTCTTCTTCGCTTCTCGCTGCAGGTATTTCTCCAGCAAGAAGTCGATTTGCAATAACCCAATAAGAGCGTTCAAAAGGGATAAAGTTCATTTGACCTAAACAATTAAACGTGTTTAATTTTTAACCCAATCGTTGAAATCATCAACATTAATTCCCAACTCATAGATCAATTCATTTAATTTCCCCCATCCGTCTTCGGAATTATCACCTTGACCTGTTTTGTTCATTGTACCCGAAATTACGCGAACCAATTGAAATTTCTCCAACTGTGAAAAACACATATCGTTTTGAATGGCATCAACGACATCACTAAAGGTTAGGTCTCCTCTACGGTAAACACTGCGCACCCATTTGGAATCTTCATCGTCGATAGAAATACTCCATGGACCTGCTGAACTATTTATTTTATCACAAATGGTGTTTTTCTCTTCGGCAGTTAAGCTTCCATCTCCTCCGAACACCCAAATTGCTGCTGCAAAAACTGCTTGTGTATGATTATTGAAATTTGACATTTTTATTTTTTTGAGTGTGTTAAAACTTGATCTTATTTTCAAACGTAAGTACTCTCGATGCTCGAAATTAAAAGTACTCCTTATTTACACATTTACTCTTCACTGTAATTTTTATAGGCATCCTTTTTTTGTCCGTGTCGATAAAAGATAATGCCTAAAGACAATATTGCATTCACCAAGACATTTCCGAACCATTCGTCAATACCAAACGCATTAAAAATGCAATGTTCAATTATGAGAATTACGGCTATAACACATATGATTACGCCAATAATCGTATAGCGCCTATCCGAAAACCATCTTATCATATTTCCCATGCCTTTAGAATCGCGTTTATTTTGTCCATAAATTCCAAGAAGGATCCTCAACTCCAGAAGTTGAATCTCCATAGGTATGAGCATCTGCATGACCATTTGCCCTTACATAAATCCCCTTGTTCAAATCTATTATTCCCAAATAACCATCTCGGCACTCGTCCAATTCGTCCATTTTCATTCCGCATCCTAGGTAATTATCTTCCCATGCGAGCGTATAATCGCTTTCTGTATGGAATGAAGCAGGATATTCATCAACAAGACCTTCTTCACACATATTGATATCTTCGATTGAGATTAAACACACCTTCTCCAAATGATTGCCCTTAGAGCTAAATTCCAAATGCTCCATAAACATGTTCGCATTGAAATTGGGAATCGTCTCTGCCATAATGTGGCAAGCCTTAGTTATGATTTCATTTTTTGTCATCGTAAATTCAAATTGTGTTAGCGCCTAATCTATTCGAAGGAGTGTGTAACTTGAAGAAGCATCTGGATCTTGGTTACATTCAAATCGATTCAAATACAACTCATCTATTGCTTCATTGAAGTCAAACTTACAGTTATCTGTTTGAAATTGATACCATCCCTCAGGACCTTCATAATCCTCATCTGCCCCATTCATGTTCACTTTAAACCACTCCCCTGTTCCTTCTTCAAAATCTCCATTGGCATTATCCATGATCACAATATTAAATATCTCCCATCCATCTTCACCGATGGTAAAGGAGAGCGTAAACTCGCTATTTGCATAGGTATAATTGCCATCTTCCATTTGCGAAAAGGAATAGCCCAAGGTGAAAAACGCTAAAATTGTAAGGTATGTTTTCATCATGTTGATTTATTATTTTGAAGTCAAATTGCCATTCATTTTTAACCTTATTTCTGTTTTTTAAATACTCTACCCTTTACTCCAAGCAATCTTTTGCGGTCTTTATTGATTTGTTCTTTTTGTTTATCGGATAAATTCAATGTTTTGTTGTTCAACACAGAATCGATGGTTTCTAAAGCCTTTTCGGGTGATTTATATATTTTACAGTTGAAAGTAAAAATCCCCACTGTTGTACAAATTGAATCGAGGCCATTGAGTTCAATTGGCAATTGATATACGTATTGCAAGGCTGATTCATAGTCTATTGCGAAATCTTGACCATAACCTGCCTTTGTTTGTGCCAATCGATCTAGTCGCTGCAAATCTTTAATTGATCTTTGCCAAAGTTTTGAAACGCTATCATAGAGGTGATATAAACTATCGCGCACATCTGTATTCACAAGGATGACATTTTCGTTGTTTTCTTTTTCAACCTCCTTTTGAGAATCCTTTTGAGAATCACACGACAAAGACAAAATCACAATCCCTGAGAATAGAATACAATACCTCAATATGTGGAACAAATTATTTTTCATCCTTAATTTTTCATTTATTTTTTATTGCCGATCTCGCAGCTCTATAAACTCCTGAATCTTTTCATTTTCAATAAGTACCGTGAGATTATAGTACACAATTTTCCATTCACCTTTTTCAAGAATCATGATGCCTGAACCACGACAACCGCGCATCCACGTATCCAAATCTTCATCGAACCACGCCATTTTTCCATTTTTAGAATACATCCAATGGCGATTTGATGCAGTAAAATCCCACGCTTTTCCTTTATCGAAATACGGTTTACAAAATGCTGAAAACTCTTCCTTGTTCCATCGTTCGCCTGGCGCAGTGCCCAAGAAAACGAATTCTTCCGAAGTGATGGCGAAGTAATTATCAAATTTGGCTTGAGCAGCATCCAGATGCCATTGGTCAATCAAGGTATTCAAGAAAAGTTCTTCACTAATTTGCTGTGCAAACGCATTAGACTGAATTACAAATAGTAAGGTGAAAACGGTGAACAGTTTTTTCATAGCGGAATAAAAAAGGGGCTATCCGAAAACAGCCCCTCCAAATTAGTGAATTTATCTTATCCTTTTTTCACATAGCCTTTAGATTTCTCCAATGCCATGCACATTTTCACTGCGTTCTTCACATTGACTACTCCACCTGTGGTAGACAATTTTCCAAAATCTACTTGCTCATCAGTTCCTGGCAATGCTTGTTTAGATCCTTTGTAGCTCGTTGAGGAAGTTAAAATAATCTCTTTAATTTCTTTCATCGACAATGTTGGGAAGTAGCTCTGTAACATTGCTGCAACACCTGCAACCATTGGTGCAGCCATAGATGTTCCTTGTAATTTTTGATAGTCGCTTTGTGGCACAGAGTTGTAGATTTCATATCCTGGTGCGAACACATCCACTTTTGTTTGTCCATAGTTCGAGAACGACGCCGCCAATTTTCCTTTCGCCACGCGTGTTGAAGCACCGATCGTTAAGAAATGTGTAAATGGTTCTGTTTGGAAGCTATACATTGATGTCGGGAAATTTGGATTTGCATCAACATCAGCATTATCATTTCCTGCTGCGTGTACCAACAACACTCCTTTGGCATCTGCATATTTAAATGCCGCATACACTTCTTCGGCATACATGGAATATCCTTTTCCAAATGACATGTTAATCACCTGAGCACCATTGTCAACTGCGTAACGAATAGCCAAAGCAATGTCTTTATCGTGCTCGTCACCATTTGGAACTGCGCGAAGCACCATCAATTTCACATCGTTTGCAACACCGTCACCGCCAAGTCCATTTCCACGAACAGCACCGATGATTCCTCCAACGTGCGTACCGTGCAGAGCATCTGGACCTTCAACGTTTGAGTTCCCGTAATTTTTGTCAGAAAAATCAGATGGGTTATCACCAATTAGTGAACGATCATCGTACTCAACATTTAAATTGTAATCCAACATATCGTTGATTTGTTTCTTTTGCTCTTCAAGCATTTCTTTCGTAAACTCACCTGTGGCAATCGCCATAGCAAATTCTTTTAATTGCATCATTTGCTCGTCCTTTGGATGCCATTTTTGAAGATCTTTCACTGTATAGTTAGGATTTCCCAATGCATTTCCAACCATCACTGGAACTTGATCAATCATCATTGCCAACATGTCCATTTGACCAAGGTAACCGCTATACTCTTCACGTGCTGTTTCGATTTCGCCTTTCACCTTTTCATACAAGGCGTACTCTTTCTTTTCGCTTGCATTCAACGTTGTTGGATCCACGCCTTCGAATTTCGCTGAAAGCTTTTTCAAGATTCTTGTTTTTTCTAAACAAGCAGCATCAAGGTTTTCACCCTTCGCATTTCCAAGAAAATTCCACCCGTGTAAATCATCGATGTATCCATTTTTATCATCGTCGATACCATTTGCTGGAATTTCGTCTGTGTTCACCCAAATTTTTCCTTTCAAATCTTCGTGCTCAATATCAATTCCTGAGTCGATAACTGCTACAACAACTGTCGTTGACTTTCGGCTCTTTAACAACTTGTAGGCTGCTTCCGTTTCCATTCCTGGGCCTTTTCCGTTATACCAGTTGATAATTTCCGCTTCCTGGGCCCATATCAATCCAGAAAAAAGGACTGCGACAGCAACCGCAGTAAATTGTTTGAAAAATCTAATCATAATGATGTATTATTGTTTTTTGAAAATTTGTAGCCCGAAAGATACGAAAGAAATCAAATTCGGATGTCATAATTTTAGTTAACAGTAATTTTATAGTCAAAAGAAAACCATGCAAAATACGCACATTCAAAATTTGGTTACGGGACTTGTATCGATTTTTATGGCTCTGGCCACTTTTAGTCAAAAGGAAGCACTTGGATTTCGCACTCTTTTAGAACGAACACCGCAAGCTGCTGTAGCTTTTTGCATACCCAATAATAACTTGAGCATTGAAACATTGCGTCAAGATGGAATTCCGATTAAATGCACCACAAAAAATTGGATCTACGTTACTGTTAGCCCACAATGGATTGATGACCATATTAAAAATGGAGAATTAAACTCCTATTATTACGAATTTGCGCCACCCGTTGCGCTTTCCGATACCGCCCGAATGATGCACTATGTAAATCCCGTACATGCCGGTGGACCTGGTTTAGGTGGCGCTTTTACTGGTGCTAATGTGATCATTGGATTTGTTGATCAAGGACTTGATTTTAACCACCCTGACTTTATCGATGCCAACGGAAACACACGTGTGTTGAGGTATTGGGACCATACGGCGAGCACGGGAAGTTCTGTTCCACAACCCTACAATTATGGTATTGTGTGGACTGAACAGGACATCAACAATGGATTATGTACCAGCAATGAAATTGGTACAGCACATGGTACGTCAGTCGCCGGTATTGGCGCTGGAAATGGAACGGCCAATGGCTCAAACAAAGGGATGGCTCCTGACAGTAAAATTATTGCCGTAGAAACGGATTTCAATCTCCCCAACTGGACCTTGACCATTGCAGATGCCTGTGATTACATCTTTAAAGTGGCAGATAGCCTTGGACTTCCTGCAGTTGTAAACCTAAGTCTGGGAACCTATTTAGGTAGCCATGATGGAAATGATCCTGCCTCTGAAATGATGGAGCAATTGCTTGATGAACAACCAGGAAGAATCATCATTTGTGCAGCTGGGAATGCTGGAAATAAAGGGAAATACCATGTTCGTGGTGAGGTTGACTCGGATAGTTCATTCGTTTGGTTTTCAAATAATACAAGCAATCAAGCCGCTTTTGGTCCAAACAAGATCTTTTTTGATTTGTGGTCCGATACCACCGAGGCTACCTATCAATTTGCTTATGGTGCAAATCTGCCCAATGGAAGTTATTCATCCAGAGCGCAAAGCAATTTCCGAACAGCCATGACGAATCTTGATGTTTCACTTTATGACACACTTTACAATGCCAATGGCAATCGGATAGCAACTATTGAAACATATACTGAAAAGATTGATGGTGCATTTCACCTGCAGGCATTATTCACAAATGTGGATACTACGAACTATTTGTACCGATTTATTACGACAGGTTCCGGTTCGTATGACTTATGGAGTGGCGCTTGGCTTGGCTTGAATAACATCGTAGGTCTCTTGCCTACTGAGAGTGTGTATCCGCCAATTGTCCATTACCATGGTCCAGATAGCTTGCAGTCAATTGTATCTTCTTGGAACTGCTCTGAAAAGGTTATTTCCGTTGGAAATGTGCGCTGTCGTCTTGGTCATATCGACAACAATGGCAATCAATACTATCCACCTTCGGACATGACACACCCAGGAAAACTTAGCCCAAACTCTAGCAAAGGGCCCAGTCGACACGACATCATTAAACCAGACGTCTCTGCCACTGGGGATGTCACTCTTGGATCTGGCCCAATGGCTTTTTTATTGAATCCAGCAAACAACGCGGCAATTGACTCTGGAGGATGGCATGTGCGTAACGGAGGAACATCTATGGCCTCCCCAACGGTCGCTGGCATCGCTGCTCTCTATTTAGAAAAATGTGCCTATTCGACTTGGGCTGACTTTAAAGAAGCTTTGATTGCCACTTCATTCACCGATTTCTATACGGGGACCGTCCCTAACAATGCGTATGGTTATGGAAAACCGCATGCCTTGAACTTATTGCTTCAAGCGAATTTCACAGCAACACTCACTGGAACACCTAGTTTTTGTCCTAACGGGGCAACAGACATACAAGTCAACTGTCCAAGTGGAATCTCGGAGATTCTATGGTCGGATGGCACTAATGTCAATCCAAATTCTGTAAGTAGCACAGGTCCAATTTATGCAACAGTCTATAATTCAAATGGATGTAAGACTACTACAGCGACAATGAACATCGTAGAATTGGACACTTTACCATTGCTTCCCATCTTTCAATCTGGGAATTTCCTCGCTACCTTGTCCTTTAGCAATTACCAATGGACATTAAACGGTCAAGATATTCCAGGAGCGACTTCTCAAACACTGGAAATTTTCCCGCCTTACGGCGTTTATACGTGCTATTGTCTCAGTCCGGATGGATGCATTACGGAAACTGCACCTTTTTCTCCTCTTGCTGGTATTCAAACCATTGACGGCACAGAAGTGCATATTTATCCCAATCCGACATCAGATCAATTTATGCTTGATGGACTTACTAACATAGAAAATGTTGAACTATTTGATCAACAAGGTAAATCCGTTAAGATTGAAGAAATTTCGTCAGGAAGCTATTCTATTGAACATCTTGAAAAAGGAATTTACACGCTCTTGGTTCGTTCGAATGAGCTAAAGTTCCAATCAAAAATCATCCGAATGTAGTCCTTGCCGAAAGAATTTATATTTTTGCGGGACACAAGTGCAAACACGACTGAATGAAATTAACAGGAATTATCGCTATTTCCGGAAGACCGGGACTTTTTAAAGTAGTTGCTCAAGGCAAAAACAACGTTATTGTAGAATCACTTATTGATCAAAAACGCATTCCTGCGTATGCTACTGATAAGATTTCTGCACTAGATGATATCAGCATCTACACCTATGATGAGGATGCGCCATTGCAAGGAATTCTTGCTTCTATTTTCGAAAAGCAAGAAGGAAAGGAAGGTCCATCACACAAAGATGATTTAAGCACCTTGGAGGCTTATCTTCACGGAATTTTACCGAATTACGATCAAGAGCGTGTTTACCCTTCAGATGTTAAAAAGATCTTCCAATGGTACAACTTGCTGTTGAAGACAGGTGCTTTAACTCCTGAAGAATCAACAGAATCAGTAGCTGAAGTTGAAGATAAGCCAAAAGCAGAAGTAAAGAAAGCTGCCACTAAAAAAGCACCAGCAAAAGGAGCTACAGCGGACAAAGCAAAATCTTCAAAGCCGGCAAGCGCGAAGAAAGTTACTGCTGTAAAAACAGGCTCTAGCCGAGGAAAATAATTGAAATTATACCATAGATAAGTCCGCCACGGTGGACTTTTTTTTTACCTTAAAGTATGGAACTGAAAAAACAAGCACGCACCTTCATGACCGAAGGATTGGTCATTGACTCATGGGAAACGATTAAAAAGTATTTCGTTGATTTAAGTGAACGTGAAATCCATTCATCCGAAGACCTTGGTAAGTGGCTTCAGGACCGCAGTGAACTTGATGCTGTTTTGGAGGAAGATGCAGCGTGGCGCTACATTCGCATGACCATAGACACACGAGATGAGTCGTTGAGCAATGCCTACACATTTTTTGTGACAAAGATTCAACCTGAACTTGCGCCATATGACGATATTTTGAATCGAAAATTGGTCGATTGCCAGTTTACGAATGAACTAAAATCAGACCCTGCATATGCCATCTATTTTAAGGCCGTAGAAACAGCCTTAGAGATTTTTCGTGAAGAGAATATTCCTTTGGAAGCTGAGTTGAATGAAAAATCGCAACTTTTCGGGTCTATCTCTGCGGCACAATCGATTGAGCATGAAGGCGCACAAATTACCATGCAAAAAGCCTCCGCTCTTCTAAAGGAAACAGATGAATCACTTAGGAGAACGGTATTCGACAAAATGTCAGTTCGACGACGAGAAGACACACAAAAATTGCACGATCTATTCACTGAATTGATTGAAAAGCGTCATCATTTGAGTGTCAATGCTGGATTTGAGAATTTCCGTGACTACAAATTCAAAGCACTGAATCGATTTGACTACACCAAGGAAGACTGCTTTAACTTCCATCAATCAGTTAAAGATTTGATCGTTCCAATTGTTCGTGAAATTCAACAGGAACGATTATCAAAACTAGGTAAAAATGCTTTTAAACCTTGGGATACCGAAGTTGATCCTGAAGGAAAAGCACCACTCAAGCCTTTTGAAAATGGTGACGAAATGTTGACTGGAACTATTGCGATGTTCCACCAAATTGATACGTATTTCGGAGAGTGCTTGGAGAAGATGGACGAAATGGGACATCTGGATTTGGATTCGAAAGCCGGAAAAGCACCGGGAGGATACAACTATCCGCTATATGAGATTGGAGTTCCATTTATTTTTATGAATGCCGTTGGTGCGCAACGGGACTTAGTGACTATGGTTCATGAAGGTGGACATGCCGTTCACTCCTTTTTGAGTAGAGACTTAGCATTGACCGGGTTCAAGAATCTTCCTTCCGAAGTTGCTGAATTGGCATCCATGTCTATGGAGTTGTTGACTATGCATCTGTGGTCTGAATTCTATAAGGACGAAAACAACTTGAACCGTGCGAAAAAGGAACAATTGGAGACTGTATTGAAAATTCTTCCGTGGATTGCTCAGATTGATGAATTTCAGCATTGGGTCTACGAAAATCCTAGTCACACGATTACAGATCGTGATGCCAAGTGGTTGGAATTATCGAAGGCTTATGGTACAGGTTTGACCGATTGGACGGGATATGAGGACCAATTGGCAACATCTTGGCAACGACAGATGCACCTTTTTGAAGTGCCCTTTTACTACATCGAATATGGTATTGCACAGCTTGGTGCACTTGGTGTTTGGCAAAATAGCTTGACAAATTTCCCTAAGGCCATAGAAGACTACAAGAATGCACTGCGCTTAGGCTACACTCGCTCAATTCCTGAGATTTATGCAACGGCTGGGATCAAATTCGACTTCACCAAAGACTACTTGAAAGAATTGGCTCAGTTCGTTAGTGATGAACTTCAAAAACTCAAATAGAATTATTTCTTATTAAGAAGTGTAGCGAAATCTTTCGCGAAATACGTCAAGATGGCATCTGCACCAGCTCGACGCATACTGAGGAGCATTTCACTAATCGCAAGGTCATAATTCAGCCAGCCTTTTTCCGCCGCGGCGTACACCATGGCACATTCACCACTTACATTGTATGCTGTTATGGGAATGTTGAAATTCTCCTTGAGGAGATGAATGACGTCCAAATAGCAAAGTGCAGGTTTCACCATCAACATGTCCGCACCTTCCATAAAGTCTAGTTCAGCTTCAAGCAAGGCTTCACGTTTGTTTGCGGGATTCATTTGATAGGTTTTTTTATCTCCGGATTTAGGTGCTGAATTCAAGGCATCTCGAAACGGTCCATAAAAAGCACTTGCATATTTCGCAGAATACGACATGATGGAAACATCTGTGTATCCATTGATGTCCAAGGCTTCACGAATGCTCCCTACCCTACCATCCATCATGTCCGATGGACCGATGATGTCTACACCTGCTTGCGCCTGTGCCACAGCCATTCTGTTGAGAATAGGCAATGTTTCATCGTTAAGAATTTTACCATTTTCAACAAGCCCATCGTGACCATCAGAAGAATACGGATCTAGTGCCACGTCGCTCATGAGCACGATTTCAGGAAAATTCTCTTTTAATGTACGAAAGGCATCAAGATAAAAGTTCTCATCCGCATAACTGTAAGAAGCTATTTTATCTTTTAGTTGCTCTTCCACAGCCGGAAAAATATCATAGGTATATATCCCGAGCTTCATGCAAGCCTCAATTTCTGGAAGCAATTGATCGATAGACCATCGGTAATTTTTCGGCAATGATGAAATCTCTTCCTTCACCCCTTTTCCATCTTTCAAGAAAATGGGATAAATCAAATGTTCAGCTCCAATTTTTGTTTCTTCCACCATTGAGCGAATGGCAGCTGATTTACGATTTCTTCTTGGACGGGTGTTCATTGGATTTACGATTTAAAAAAGATGAAGGATAAAGGACACTTCTTCGCTCTTTGAGCTTCGAAGGACAAGGGACAAAAGACTTCATGATATTAAGATTTTAGGACTTTTGCTCAAACTTCGACAAGTGAGGCACTCGAAGTTTGGTGACTGAGGCACTCGAAGTCACATCAACATTCCGCCGCAAACATGAAGTGTTTGACCAGTAATATAAGCCGACATATCTGAAGCTAAGAAAACCGTTGCATCAGCCACATCTTTTGGCGAACCACCGCGTTTCAAAGGAATCGCGTTTCTCCACTCTTGAACAACCTTTTGATCCAACACTTCTGTCATTTCTGTTTCGATGAATCCTGGTGCGATGGCATTGCAGCGAATATTTCTTGAACCTAACTCAGCGGCTATTGATTTTGTGAAGCCAATTAATCCAGCTTTTGATGCTGCATAGTTAGATTGCCCTGCATTTCCTTTCACGCCAACAACAGAAGACATATTGATGATTGACCCACTTCGTGCCTTAAGCATCGGTTTCTGTACCGCTTTTGTTAAGTTAAATGCAGATTTCAAATTCGTATTGATTACTTCATCCCATTGCTCTTCTGTCATGCGCATCAACAATGTATCACGAGTGATTCCCGCATTGTTCACGAGCACATCGATTGTTCCGAAATCAGCCAACACCTGATCCACCAAAGCTTGTGCTTGATCGAAATTGGATGCATCACTTCTAAAGCCTTTTGCTACCCCTCCTCCAGCAGTTAATTCTGCTTCAAGTGCACGTGCCTTTTCGTCTGACGACAAATAAGTGAATGCAACTGTTGCACCTTGTTTCACACATTCTTCAGCAATTGCTTTTCCGATACCACGTGACGCTCCTGTTATCAACACCACTTTATTTTCTAGTAATCCCATTGTAAGGTCATTTTAAATTATTGCAAATTTACATATTCCAATTGGTCGAAAAAAACATGGCGAAATTAAAGAATCCATAGCGCAATGTTTATTTCAATCTGATTCTAAATTTATCTCACAAATACCATTGTAGTTTGTGAAATATTTTTATATTTGATATAGGTTTAGTTGTAAAAGGTAATTTAGTTTAAAGGGGTAGTTAATTCTGCTCCTTTTTTTTATGACAATGCTTTAATTAAAGAAATCCCAAGTCACACCAAAACGTAGATTAGGTGCTGCAAATGGATATCCTTTCACCGCTTGAATTTGCACGTCATTCCAATAATATCCGATATGCTCCATGCGGACAAAGAAACGGAACACATCAATTTGAAAGCCCAAAAACGCATGTAAATCTGTGAATCCAGCCATCGTTCCATTTGGAGCAAACCAATCAAGTGTATTGATGTACGGCATGAAAGATAATCGATCAGCTGAGGAAACCCATTGTGCATCTAATCCGACATACGCTTTCAGTCGTTTTGCTTTGAACAAACCACCCTTCAGCATCAATCGCGCATACGCCATGTGCTTTGGCATCAATTGCAATGTGCCTGAAGTTGTGCTCAAGGTATATTCAGGCTGAAGCGACAGTCCTTTCCATTTCACAAATCCTCCCATCTTCACTTGCGTCATTTGGATATTTTCTGTCGATTGGATCCACTGTTCATTTTGAAAGAAAAAATTGTTTTTCAATCGCAATGCAGAGGCTGAAACATAAACATTCCAAAGCGTGCTTGGCGACCAAGTGACTCTAGCCAATGCGCAGATCTTTTGTTGTTTTGACCAAGAATTCGTCCAATTGTAATTATTTCCGAAAGCCTGACGAATATAGTAATCAGGCAATGTATTTTCGTAGCTCACTCGTGCTTTAAAATCAAAAGACTTCATCGACAAATCTAAGGCAGCGTTTTCTCGAAGCTCATTCGCCGCACCAACGAAGTTAGAGCTAGTCGTATTGCTGAGCTGAACATTTCGTATAAACCATTGATACTTTAAGTTCAGATTTAGTTCTGTCGTATCTTTTTGCTGACCAAGATTTTGAATGCGCCAGAAGACATGATCCGCACTAAATTTTAAGCCATGATTTTTATTCTCAAAGAAGGCACCTACGCCATTGGTTATGGCTGACCATTGAAATTGGTCACGCGTGGATTGCGCATCGATATACACACTGTCGTATATACCTGCAAGCGTATCCGACTCATAGTACCTCCTGTTGCGCACATGAAGGTTATGATTTGAGTACAGACCGTATCGAATGGATGAGTCGCGCGAGACATTGATATAATTATCCCAAGCGACATGTAAAATTGACTGGCGGAAAGCTGCGTTCTCCTTTACCACTGGAAGAAGCTGAGGTCCAAAGAGACCTACAAGTGAATCAATACGTACACCACCAGATAGTTGTGATGAGTCGCGTAACCAAGCGGATTTGAGTTGAAATGAATATACCTTTGCGAATCGCCGAAATTGAAGTTGCAAGTCATCTCTAACAAACGCATTGTTTCTCAGATAAGCGTTCGACTTTAATTTGGTGTAATCGAGATTGAGTAAGTATTTTTTGCCGAAAGCTTGCTGGTATTCCAGACCAGCATATTGAGTCCCGCGATTGCCAAAGCTATAAATCAATCCAATGTGAGGGACACCTGCCATGCGCATTTGCTTCCATGCGACTGTGCTTTGAGAAAGGAGTCCATTTGAATGATTCGCATAGAATGGAAGTTGATAGATTCCATCACTCAGCCCAAGACCACCTGGGAGTGTGGTAAGCATAAAACCAATACAGCGATCTAATGAATCGGAGGATCCATGAGTTTGATAACCGGGACGAATCGTATCAATAAAAGCGAACTTTTGTGATTGCGCATTTAACGGTTGCACATTCACGAGAATGACAACAAAAAGAGGAATTATGCGCTTGATGCAATTCATTTCAGTAGTGAATATACAAAAAAAGGGGCGAATAGCCCCTGAGTATTTCAATCCGCAGATTAATTACAATTTGTTGATCATCAGCTGAAGACCTGACTTCAGGTTCGCTGCTTTGTTTTTGTGAATCACATTGCGTTTTGCAAGCTTATCCAACATTGCAGCAACACTTGGAAACAATTGTTCAGCTTCTTTTTTGTCGCTCAACGTACGCATTCTGCGAACAGCATTACGTGTTGTTTTGTGTTGGTATTTGTTACGCAATCTTTTCGACTCATTCGAACGGATTCTTTTCTGTGCTGACTTATGGTTCGCCATTTCTCTCTTAATTAACTCTTTATACAAAAACTGCAGCCCATAGGAGAATCGAACTCCTGTTTCCAGGATGAAAACCTGGCGTCCTAACCACTAGACGAATGGGCCAAATATCAATCATTTGGCAGCCCATAGGAGAATCGAACTCCTGTTTCCAGGATGAAAACCTGGCGTCCTAACCACTAGACGAATGGGCCGTATGTCAAAAATACCCCTGATTTTGGGAGTGCAAATATATACTGAATTTCCAAAATGACAAAGTGGAAATCGCTTTTTTTCAAAAATCAACTATCTTCGTCCTTCATTTTAAAGCCTAAACGTTTACCAGTCTGCAATTGAAGGTTGTTACTTATGAGCATAATTTCGCCAACAGACATTTCCGCAACGATCTCATAAGGAGGAATAAACAGGTCAAATTCCAATGCAAATGCGAAGGACAATTGAATGATTAGTTTCATCACTTCTTCACTCAATACTGTATTCTCCACATCCCTAAAGATGTATCCCAAATGCCCTTTCCCTTCCAGGAGAAGATGTCTTTCGTGGTTGACAAAAAGGCGACCAATCAAATATCCTGAATCTTGAATTCGATTTTGAATAAAGGACTCTGCCAAGAAGTTGTAGATGTATATTACCCCGAAATAGCCATTGTCTGCATTGCTTTGTAGGTAACGCATGCCCCAAAGTGGGTTGTCATCTGGCAATTTAAAAATGTTGTTGTGAAGGTGAAAGACAAGTACATCACTACCCACAAAAACATGCATCTCATAATTCCCTATTTCCTTGTAGCTCAGACGTATGCGAGGATCTGATACATGAGGCTTTAGCTCATCAATTTCTTTTTTGACGACAAGCTTTAACTCTTTGAAAACTACTTCTAAATCGTCTGCAACGTTTTGTTTCAGGGTAGACTTATGAAGCAATAGGTCAAGAATTGTTTGTCTGTTTTGCTCGATTTTCTTTTTCATTTTAATAGGCTTTTGCGAATACAACTCGGCGCTGAGACGGTTTTCCCGTCACCATACACACTCCAATTTCATCTGGTTCATTGAGTACAAGACAACGAATTGTTGCCTGTGTTTCTTCTTTTACTTTCGCTTCAGTTTCTGCTGTTCCATCCCAATGCGCCAAGAAGAACCCCCCTTTATCTATTTCGCGCTTAAACTCTTCGTAGGAGTCAATTTTGCGTGTATTCGATGAACGTAAGTTCTTTGCTTTGTTCAAAAGATTTTCTTGAATGTCTTTCAACAATTGCTCTATCACAACCTCTACTCCTTCGAATGCAACCACTTGTTTGGTCTTTTCATCACGACGAGCCATTTCCACCATTCCATTTTCAAGGTCACGCGGTCCCATAGCTAATCGAATAGGGACTCCTTTCGCTTCGTATTCAGCAAACTTCCATCCTGGACGTTTATTGTCGTCTTTATCGTATTTGAAGGAAATACCCAAAGATTTGAGTTTCTTCCCTAACGTTTCAAATTTTTCGTTGATCGCAGCCAATTCTTCATCTGTGCGGTGAATTGGAACTGCCACCACTTGAATTGGCGCCAAAGCTGGAGGTAAGACGAGTCCTTCGTCGTCCGAATGCGTCATGATGAGTGCACCCATCAAACGCGTTGAAACACCCCAAGATGTTGCCCATACATGTTCCAACTTCCCTTCTTTATCTGCATACTTTACATCAAACGCTTTCGCGAAATTTTGACCTAAGAAATGGGATGTTCCAGCCTGAAGTGCCTTGCCATCTTGCATCATGGCCTCAATACAATACGTATCCTCAGCACCCGCAAATCGTTCAGAAGCCGTCTTTCGTCCTTTAAGCACGGGCATCGCCATATATTGTTCCGCAAAATCAGCATAAACATCGAGCATAAGTTCCGCCTCAGCAATTGCTTCAGCACTTGTTGCATGTGCGGTATGCCCTTCTTGCCAAAGGAATTCTGCTGTACGCAAGAACAAACGTGTGCGCATCTCCCAACGGACTACATTGGCCCATTGGTTAATTAGAATAGGAAGATCTCGATAGGATTGAATCCAGTTTTTGTAGGAGTTCCAAATGATGGTCTCCGAGGTTGGTCGTACAATCAGCTCTTCTTCCAATTTTGCATCTGGATCGACAATAATTCCACTTCCATCTTCCGCATTTTTTAAGCGATAATGCGTCACAACAGCACATTCTTTCGCAAATCCTTCCACGTGACTTGCTTCTTTGCTGAGGTAAGATTTCGGTATAAAAAGCGGAAAGTAAGCATTTGAATGCCCTGTTTCCTTAAATTTTGCATCGAGCACATCCTTCATTTTTTCCCAGATCGCATAGCCATAAGGTTTGATTACCATGCATCCGCGCACATCAGAATGTTCGGCAAGATCTGCTCTGTAAACCAATTCGTTATACCATTTTGAATAATCTTCTTCGCGAGTCGCAAATTTCTGTGCCATAAGTGGAAAAAAAGTGTTTGATTCAATTATTGCAAATGTAGTTAATATCACCTAATTTTAGACAAGTAAATTCAGTCACCATGAGAACAGTTTTGCATATTACCGCGATTTTTTCGCTTGTTCTAGGATTAGCATCATGTTATTCAGAAAAAATGTTGGTGGATGATGATGTGTACATTGTGCAGTCCAACAAACTACCTATCGGGGAGTCATTGAACGATCAAACATCTTACGAAACATTTAAACGTCAAAACCAGTCAGGAACCACGAAATCAGCGTATTATCAGAATAGTCAGAACTATCTTTACACGAACAACTTTTGGGGATACAACTCAATGTATACCTTTGGAGTGAATCTTTACAATCCATATAACCCAATGCTGTTCGGCATCGGCTTCAATAATGGATTTGGCTTTCCCTACTACGGAATGACGTCACCCTATTACAATCCTTATTTCGGCTTTGGTTCTTCTTGGAATTCATTTGACTATGGATTCCCTTATGGATTTGGGAATCCTTACCTGAATGGATATGGTTATGGATTTGGTTACGGATATGGAAATTACTACAACGGTGGTTTCCTAATGAACCAACCTTCAGGACCACACGTTGGTGGAAATCATTACTCAGGACCAAGAGGCTCATTGTCGGGTTATATTCCAAACAGTCAAAGAAACAATCCGAATGTGCTAAAATCTTCCACGATCGTAGGTTCAGGTACACAAGCTACAACGACATTTAATAGACCTTCTCAACAAGCAGCAAGGAATGTTGTACAACCTTCTGTCGAGCGACCAACTTACACGCCGACAGTTTCAAGAGGTGTTCAACAACAGACAAGCTCTGGTGGCGCGTCCCCTATTCGCAACACAGGTGGGGTCATTCCGTCTAATCAAGGAACGAGTCAACCGGCCAATAATCAACGTGTTGTTCCGCAACAAAATCAGCAGCAACCTCAAATTCATCGCGGAGGCGGAGGTGGAAGCACACCAACACCTGCACGAAGTACTGGAGGAGGAACTGGAGTTAGGAGAAACTAATGAAACAGATTTTCCGCCTTTTTTTGTTGATTTTGTCATTTTTCGGTAATGCACAAAATGAAACAGATCTTTACCGATATTCTCATACTGGATTTCAAGGTACTGCTCGGTTTGAGGCAATGGCTGGCGCATTTGGTGCTTTAGGAGCAGATTTGAGTTCCTCACAAGTAAATCCAGCAGGATTTGGTCGTTATTCAAACTCTACAGCAGGATTTTCATTTTATGGCGGAAACTCATCAAGTAAGGCAGCCTTTAAGGAAGTCGAAACGCAATCTAACAATGGATTAGGTGGTATCGCGAATGCCACATTTGTCTTGGTGAGTGATGATTCTGAAAAAGGTACAGGTATTTTGTATTCACAATTTGGCGGTGGCTACAACCGAGTTGAAAATTTCAGAAACACATTCAGGTATACAGGTCAACAATTCGAATCCTTACTCGATGAATTCACTTCTCAAGCCTACCTTTATTATCCAGAAGAACTCAGTACTTACTTCCCTTTCAGCTCGAACCTAGCCTATGAAACAGGGACAATTCAATACAATCCCGGATCTGTTTCATATACATCTCTTCTCAATTCTGGTGATATGATTCACGACAGAACGGTAAGTAACAATGGTGGAATCAATGAGTTCTTTCTATCCTACTCCGTCAACTATTTGAATAAGCTTTACGTTGGTGCAAATTGGGGTTTTCGCAAAATCAAATATCTTGAAGAATATACGCACAAGGAATCATTAACCGATATCAGCGGTACTCCATTGCGCTCATTTGATTACAGCTACAACCTCACGACAAAAGGACAGGGTTCAAACCTAAAAATTGGTGCGATTTATCTTGTCAGTGAAGCCTTCCGTTTGGGATTAGCCATTCATACTCCAACCTTTTACAAAATGGAGGAAACATGGTCGGCAAGTATGACTGCTGTGTATGCTGATTCTGTTGTTACCACCGACCCTACATTCATTCCAGAAGGAAACTATCAATACCGCATGCGGAATCCAGGAAAAATTGTTGCATCAGCAGCGTATGTCTTCGGCACGCGCGGTTGTGTAGATGTTGATGTCGAACTGATGGATTACCGCCATGCACATTTCAAAACGACTAACGTAGCAGGTTATGAGCCCTATAACTATGTGTACGAGAATAATGTGGCAGATACCGTTTTTAAGTCGGCCATGAACCTTCACATTGGGGGAGAGTTTATTCCCTTCTCTGGATTTTTTGTTCGTGGTGGATTTGCCATGATTGGTCAGGCATTTCAACCATCAGATGCCTACCCAATGTCTGCTGATTACTATTTTTCAGGTGGACTTGGAATTCGTACGAACAAATTCTCGGCAGACATCTCTTACAAACAGCGCATGAATGAACGCAACTATTCGGCTTTTTACAATTCCAATGCGTCCATAAAAAACCGTTTAGGGATCGCGACGTTGACGGCCAATTTCTTCTTTTAGTCAGGTGTAAGAAACACGAAAGGCCCCGTTTCCGGGACCTTTCAACAAACAACAACAAACTAAAAAACCTCACATTACCTGTTAGCTCAGGGCGGACGAGTCCATTAACGGAGGATAACCTTTTCCCCGACCGGAAGTAGTTGGTCTGGGGAGGAAAACTCATTGCGTCGCATTAGCGGCTCCAACTTTACCGCATATTTTTGAGATAGTTCCCTTGGCGTAAGTTCACTATCCGTTTTAATATATTTATTTGTGGTTCTGCGTTTTTTAGGTTGGAGATAGACAATATCGCCTTCTACCAACACATCCTTGTTCGGTCCGAAATCATTGTATCGGTACAATTGCCACAAGGCCATATCAAACTCGCGCGAAATGCGGTAGAAGGTATCCCCTTTTTTGGCAATAATGTATTTCACTTTATTCGCCGAATAGATTGTCAAATGAGAAACTTCTGCTTCAGCTGTATTTTGAACAATTAATCCATTTTCGCGAATCGCATTTTTATCCAACTCGTCTAATTTCAATTCCTCAATGATCCCAATCAAGGCATCTGCATAGGTTTTACTTGTGGCATAACCTGCCTCTTTCAAGCCTTTCGCCCAACCTTTATAATCATCTGATTTTAATTCAAACAATGCATTGTATCGTTTATTCACCGTCAAGAACTCACTGTGATCTTTGTAAGAATCTTTAGCGGAGTCGTACACTCGAAAACATTCCCCTTTTTCATCGTCGTCCATGTACATTGTTTTACCCGTCCAACCATGGCATTTAATTCCGAAGTGATTGTTTCCTAAACGAGCGAGTTGCGAGTTGCCACTTCCACTTTCCAAGATTCCTTGCGCCAAAGTAATACTCGCAGGAATTTTGTATAAAGACATTTGTTGAACGGCAGTCGCTTTCCATTTGTCTACGTATTCCTTTTTGGTCATAACAGCATTTGGAGTTTCTTCAACGGCAAATGCATGCCAGCTAAAGCTCATTCCAATTAATCCAAGTGCTATTTTTATTCCGTTCATGGTGGCTGTATTACGCAGCATGCCCCTTGATGGTTACAAAAAGATGTTAATAAGTCATTTTTTCATGTTAAAAACCTCCGTAACTTCCCGTTTAAGCCAAATCGTCCGATTAAAAAAATTCTTGCTGACAACATTACCGAAATAGGAAAACAAAAATGCATTGGTGTTCAATTTGCGGCGAGGTGCACAACATAAAATGAAGTAAAATGGATTTCAATAAATTCACAACCAAATCACAAGAGGCCGTTCAAAATGCGCAACAGATCGCAGAAGGAAATGGCCATCAATCCATTGAGACAGGACACCTACTACTAGGAATCCTCGAAGTTGATAAAGAAGTTACGCCTTATCTATTAAGGAAATTACAGGTGAACCAAAACATGATGCGTTCAGCCTTGGATCGAATTGTTGAATCTTACCCAAAAGTAAGCGGAGGGAATGTTTACCTTTCGCAGCAATTAGGTCGAATATTAAACTATGCATTGAACGAAATGAAGAAATTCGGCGATGAATATGTCTCGATTGAATTATTGGTCTACTCCCTACTCGATTCTACAGATGCCATTGGTCAGTTATTGAAAGACAACGGAATAAGCAAGAACAATTTAAAACAAGCCATTATGGATCTTCGTAAAGGTGAAAAGGTCAATTCGCAGGGACAAGAGGGCACCTATCAATCACTAGAAAAATATGCGCGAAATTTAAATGAAATGGCACAAGCGGGAAAATTAGATCCTGTTATTGGTCGTGACGATGAAATCCGAAGAGTACTACAAATCTTGACGCGCCGCACTAAGAATAACCCCATTCTTATTGGAGAACCGGGAGTTGGTAAAACGGCAATTGCGGAAGGATTGGCACATCGAATAGTTGATGGTGATGTGCCTGAGAATCTGAAAAGTAAAATTGTGTACTCCCTAGATATGGGTGCTTTGATTGCTGGAGCGAAATACAAAGGCGAATTTGAGGAAAGATTGAAATCTGTAGTCAAGGAAGTGATCAATGCCGAAGGAGAAATTATTCTTTTTATCGATGAGATTCACACCCTTGTAGGTGCCGGTGGCGGTGGTGAAGGCGCTATGGATGCTGCAAACATTTTAAAACCAGCCTTGGCGCGTGGTGAATTGCGTGCGGTTGGCGCTACCACGTTGAATGAATACCAAAAGTACTTTGAGAAAGACAAGGCTTTGGTGAGACGTTTTCAAACTGTATTGGTTGATGAGCCTAGTACCGAAGATGCCATTTCGATTCTTCGAGGAATCAAAGAAAAATACGAAAATCACCACAAAGTATTGATCAAGGATGCCGCGATTATTTCTGCAGTAGAATTGTCTCAACGCTACATAACTGAACGACAATTGCCAGACAAAGCGATTGACTTGATTGATGAGGCAGCTTCAAAAGTAAGGATGGAAATCAATTCTAAACCAGAGGAATTGGATGAATTAGAGCGCAAGATCATGCAATTGGAAATCGAGCGTGAGGCTTTGAAGCGCGAAAATGACACGAAGAAAATTGAAGTTTTGGAGCGGGAATTGGCGAATTTATCTGAACAGCGCGATGCTTTCAAGGCAAAATGGCAATCGGAACGCGATGTGGTAGATCACATTCAACGAAATAAAGAAGCCATCGAATCCTTTAAATTCGAAGCAGACCAAGCCGAAAAATCGGGCGATTACGGACGAGTTGCCGAAATTCGCTATGGACGTATCAAGGAGGCTGAGGAGACCTTAGAAAAATTAAAGGCACAGCTTGTTGAGATGCAGATCAATTCTAAAATGATCAAAGAGGAAGTAGACACTGAAGAAATCGCTGAAGTAGTTTCCAAATGGACTGGCATTCCCGTAAGTAAAATGATTGAAAGCGAGGTATCT
>Ga0315908_10000956_pt1 | contig 22250 bp, 14 predicted proteins | sample LakEriMetagenome_12_FD_203520 | JGI IMG/M metagenome (GOLD analysis project Ga0315908, IMG submission 203520) | Freshwater fungal communities from buoy surface, Lake Erie, Ohio, United States - Buoy 4 MA124 | ecosystem: Environmental > Aquatic > Freshwater > Lake > Lake biofilm | place: USA...
CCCAACCCCAACCCCAACCCCATGTGATTGATTTTAAAAAGATTAAATTTAAATTATTTAAATAAAAATAATTTTTTTTTTTTTTATTAATGAAATTATAAATCTATTAAAAAATTTATAATATAAATTTAATATAAAATATTATTTTACATTAATAATATAATTTTTAGTATTCTTATGGTAATTTTTTATTTTCTTTTTATTGATGTTAAAATTTTGTTTATATAGCAAAAATAATATCTTATTATTTTATTACAATTACTTTAATTTATTTAAGTTTTTTTTTAACGGTTTTCCGGATAGGTCAGTGTGAAGCGCTACGAATTCTTTAGTTAGTCCATTTGGATTAAGAATTTATTTGAGTTAAATTTTTTTCTAAAAATAAAAATTGAATTAATAAATATTGATATAAATGTATAATTAGAATAAAAAGAATATTATCAAATTTTTAACTTTTTAAATCTATAAGGAATTTCTTCTGTAACATGAACCTCTGAAGACTAGAATTAATTCCACAACTTATCAAATTCTTTTTGATAATCATTAACCAAACTTTTATTTTCAACAATTAAAATATTTTCCTAATTATAATTAACAGCTTGAGTAGTCCAATTGAAACTTCCATTGACTAAATACTTTCCATCAATAATAGCAAACTTATTATGCATATGAGCAGTAGCATTATTATCACTTCTAACATGAATTCCACTTGCAGCAAGATCTAAAATATCACTTCCTTTTTATTTCATACATTCATCATCAGTTATTATTCTTACTTTTACTCCTCTTTTAAAAGAAACATAAATCGCATTTGCTATGTGATCATTTGTTATTGAAAACACGCAAATGTCCAATGTCTTTTTACTGTCATAAATTAAATTGGTTAGTACTTTTTCATTTTCTTATGAAGGGAAAAACATGGCGTGTTCTTTCTTGGCTTTCAAAGTAAAGAATTCTGATATATATTTTATCATTGCTTTTTCTGCACATTGCATTAGATCATTATCGTTTTTATGTTCATGTACTATTTCCATAAATTAACTAATTACTGACTCTGCCGTCATTAATTTACGTAAAGTCTTTGATTATTCATCCAAAAAGTTTTGGATATTTTCATCACTTGGTTTTTTGTCTTTAAAGTTATCTTTGAAAGATTAACTTATTGTTACTGTGTTTGATCTATCCTATTTTGGCTTTCTTCCTTTTACTATTTCGTTATCCCAACCTTACATTTTATTAATTTTTTATTTATTTTTTTCGAAACTTATATTTATTTGACACGTTATACAGATATTTCACATGAAACTTTTATATTAATAATTATTTTTAAATATATTAAATAAATATTTATAATAATTTATTTATTTATTTTTTATAAATTTAAAAATCATAAATCTTCTCTTTTGACATCTTATTATTCTTCTTAATCATTTTGACTTTATAATTCTTATAAATTTTATTATTATTCTTATTTTTGTGATTATTCAGTTTATTTTTCTTCTTATACATTTTCACTGTTCAAAATCTTATTGAAATTAAATCCTTTAGAAACTAATTAAGAATTTGCTTTAATTTTCTTAATGATTTCTAATCTATCTTTACTATTAATTTCCAATTACTTAGGTTTTCCGTTAGTATACAATACTAAAGTAGGAACATACTTAATAGGAAAAACTTCATCATTCAAAGTAATATCATAAGTTCCAAAGTAAATTTAAGCTCCTTAAGCTAAAAATTATTGAGCTAACTCTTAGAAAACAGGTAAAATTTTCTTACAGTGACCACAAGTATCTGTCTTAAATAATACTAAAGTTTCATAATTGTTAATGTTAGTCATCTAATTGAAATTATTTAATACAAGATGTTTGACAGTCATTTATTAATGAGGAGGCATATTTTCACTTAATGGCACTTTTTTCAGTATTCCTTTTTTTAGATTATCAAAAGCATTCAAGATATTTTCTAATGTTATTTCACCATCAATCACATAATATTCATAATCTTTATGAGTACTTAATTGAATCATCATTCGAAATATTTTTAAGTCATAATTGTTAGAGTCTAAATACAATTACTGGTGTAATTATCTATCAGTCTAATAAAAGTATGTAATTATTGCTTTATAACCTAATTTTTCTTTAGCTAGTTTCAATGTTCTCTTTATTTAAGAATTTAAAGGATCATCTTTGTAAGATAACTGGACTATAAATGTAGGAACATTAATGTAATTATCTATAAATTTAAGCTTTTTGACTGTTAAAAATATTAAATCTGCTAACTCATTAACTTAAATAAATTATTTCATGTTAGTAATAGTTAATTTAGTATTTAATTATTTTTATTTTTATTAATATCTATGAGTTTATAAAACTTATTCCTCCTTTGATTATACTTCATAAAGATAAAATTAGGCGTTTTATTTTCTCATTAAATAACTTATCTTTTTAAAATTATCAGTTTCTTTACTATCCTTTAAACCATAAAAAATATTAATTGAATCAAATTCATGAACATTTTCTAAAATTTCTTTAATTTATTATTCATTTTATACTGTTTTATATGATAGAAAAGAAATTTCATCTTTAATAAATTCTAGAATTTTTTCAGCAGTTCTTTGTCCTTTATATTAAATATTTACTCCGTTAATATTTTAGACTAATAAAATAGTAGGATATCCATTAACTTTAAATTATTCCCCCAATTTTTTATTTTCTGGACCATTTACTTTTAGTAAAGGAACATTAATATTTAATTTAGAAATCAAATCATCCAATTTAAAATATTCTTAAATAAAGTTTTTACAATGAATGCAACGATGAGAAAAAAATTAAATAAGAACATTTTTGTGTTTCTTTCTTATTTCTTTTAATTATTTTTCATTAACTTCTTATATCTCGCTCACTACTAAATTGAGCATAAGAAATAATATAACAGAGTAAATAGTTTTCATAATAATATAAGATAATAATAATTTAGATTTGAATAAGAATAAGAGTGATAATATAAGATATGAATGATTTATAAATAAAAATATTATAAATGTAAATGGAAACAGTGAAAGAAGAAAATCACGAAATAGAAATAACTCGTTTAAATTTAGAATAACTAAATGATTATGTGACATAATCATGTACAACTATATTAGGATTAGAAAAGGATAAATTTTACAAAATGGTTCATCTTGCTGAGAACCAGACAAAGCTAAGAACATTTTGTGAGGACAGTCAAATTCGACACATAATAGTGTCAAAAAGTATGAAGAAACTAGAAGATGGGACATTAGAAGAGCAAGGCATTTAGATAAGTCAGGAGATGTTAAAAGAATAATTATTAGGATAAAGTGTGATCCTTATAAAGAGAACCAAAGACAACTTGGAATTAAACAAAGAAAAAGCAGAATAAGACTAACAGATCAGCAGTCAGATTCAAGTATTCAATTTAAGTTACAAAGACAGTGATGGTCCATTTGAAGTTGGATAGAATTATGTGTAGTATTGTCTGATACCTGCTTTCAATACTTATAAGGAAGTAATGTCAGCAAATGAAAATAATGATAGTAATTCTTATCAACAGTTGCTTAACCTTTTGAGCAATGTGAATTTAAGATTAATTTAGTTTTAGTAAAGTGTGTATGTTCCTTAAATCCAATTGCAGTTAGAGGAGAAGGTTAAGGCTAAAGTATAAGAGAATTAGAAGCTGGGAATAAAGACTAAGATGGAAGAGTTCGATTTAGATGATAATGAGTTTATTAATAGTCTCTGTAAGACTGTCACTAAATGGACATCAGATATTTAGACTGTCATCAAATAATAATTTGATCTTGTCAATGTCACTACTCTTTAAGAAATTAACTATTGGATGAAATATGAAAGGGCTCTGAATTATATTGATGTTTAATTAAAGCAGCCTGAAGTTTTGCTTTGCTTATAGATATTGAGAAATAAAAGGAAAGTGTAAGTCACTGTCTCCTTTGAAGATCTTGGCTTTGAAGGTAAACTCTAACAAGCCAGAGAATGCTATAAGTTTTTTAAAGATATGCCTATTAATGATGTATTGTCAGCCACTGATATGGAATAGATCGCATAATCTATTAATAAGATATTTGCACATATGTTGTAACTCAATAATCTTGAAAGTTATAGTGGATAAAGATCGGGTCAGTTATTGGAAATCGTCTGTAAGGATATCTAAACTCAATTGCTCAAGATTTTAAGAGAGTATGATCTCATGTTTATGAATTTCAATGAATTTGATAGAGATATTCAGTAAAAGTTTGGAGAAATCAATATCAAGTGTCAGAATGAAGTTATCTTGTTCAAAGAAATGATCAGGAAATAAAAGGGAGCAACTAGACTTATGATTGATATTCTTACAGATTTAAGAACTAGATTGGACTTGATATTAAGGATAAGGAGACCCCATGAAAAATTAAGAGAAATAATTCTGAGCACCAAGAAGAGATTGGGCATAAATAGTAAATAGGAGGATTCAAATACAATTTTAGACATAAAAGAGATGGATGATGCTTATAATGTGTTTTAGAAAGTGGATGTGTTGGATTTAAGTACAAATGGAAATAACTTAATGGCTATTGCATTTCAGAATTATAATGAAAAAATTGGAAGAATTGAGACCTAAATCTGCATGAAGTTAAGAGAAATGTTGAGTAATAGTAGCAGTGCAAATGAAATGTTAAGAATCCTGAAGAAATTTAACTCACTAAGAAGCAGAGAAAGGTTTAGAGGAGTAATCAGTGAGTACCAGAATCAATTATTATAGAATGTAACTAAATACATTGAACAACTAAAAAGCAAATTTGTGAATTAATTCACAGATACTAATACTGCTAAAATATCGAATATAAGAGATATACCTCCTGTTTCAGCCTAAATAATATGGCTTATTTAGATTAAGAAGCGATTAGACATGTATAAGGACAGACTACAGAGTGCCATCGGATAGAACTGGAAAGATATGACTGAAGCCAAACAATTAAACAGTATGATTGAAAATTTTGAGAAGTTTCTCAATCCTGTTCCATTGTGCAATACTTGGACTACTGATATGGCATAAAAGTGCAAGGATGTTAATTTATAAAAGAAGTTATTTGAAATAGTGTAGAAGAAAGAATTGGAAGTCAAGGTTAACTTCGATGATTTCATTAGTGTATTGTTTAAGGAAGTTAGAAACCTTAAGCATTTTAAATCAAAATAAATCAAAGTTTCCTACTCTCTCGAAATGAATGTCAAGGATTATAAAGTCATGTTTCCCTATGCTATGTCTTTAAGAGATTCAATCTTTGCCTTTAAGTAAATTTGTGCTAAGGTTGATGGAAAGATTTCCAAGCTAGTTGCTTAATAGAGATTAGATGTTTTATAAGCTATTTAATAAGGATTCGGATTCACTTGGCATAATTCTAAACAGTTGCCTATTTATACCAAGAGATTTAATGAAAAAGTTTTGGCTCTTGAGGAAGGAGTTATGCTTCTTAAGGAAAAGACTGAAATTGTTTAAGCTTAATTCACTTCATTAATGACATGTGAACCTAACAGAGATGTTTTCCTAGAAAAAATATAATTGATTTAAAGTGTTATCGATGATTTTAATTTTAAAGATTATGCAAATCTTCATCTCTGGGTTCCTGAATTAGACAACAAAATTGAGGAAATTTTGAGCAAAAGATTAGTTGAGATGGTAGAATAATGGTTCTAAGAATTTGAAGAGTTTTCAATGAGTCAAGGTTAAAACCAAATTCTTGCTCCGACTCATCATGAACTAAAAATACAGAACTAATAGATTTTCCTAGACCCTCCTCTTGAATTTGCTAAGTTTTATTGGTATTAACATCTACATAAACTAATCGGAACAGTTTGTACTTTGCCTAGACTAGATTCAGCTAGATACAAAAGAGCATAAGCATTTAGTTCTCATAAATCTATTTATTCTTAGGGAATCATCAATAAACTTCCTAAAGGATTTATATAGAATGTATATGAGAAACTCAACACTTTATTTAAAAAAGCTGAAGATTATGTCAATACTTGGCTTAGCTATTAGGCTTTATGGTCATTAGAAAATAAGAAGGTATTTGAAAAGCTTAATGATGATATTGAGTTATGGCAGTAACTCTTAAATGAATTAAAATAAGATAGAAATACATTCGATAACAATGAAACTGAGAAATACTTTGGAGCCATTCTTATTGATTACAGACTAGTGCAAGCAAAAATAAATAACAAATACGATGCTTGGAACAAAGAAATCATTAACACTTTTGCAGATACTTTCGGAGAATAAATCAAGTCATTCTACTCGAATTTACAGCAAAGTAGATAAAAATTAGAGAAGATGAATTTTTAAACAGCTACTGGTTCAGACATAGTGAACATTATAACGGATTTACAGGAAATAAAAAAGAAGTTTACAAGTTGGACAAACTTGATTGATAAGTTCAAAGCAGGCTAAAAGTTATTAGATAGATAAAGGTTTGTGCCTCCTAGTGATTGGTTATATACTGATATGGTAGAAGGAGAGTGGAATGTTTTTAGATAAATATTCCAAAGAAAGTGTGGATAAATGGAGCAGGAGTTTGCTAATTTACAATAGAGAATATTGTAGGAAGAGGCCTAAGTCAATGAAAAAGTTGAAGAGATTGAAAAATTATGGAGAGATTAAAAACCTTATTCAGGAGAACTTAATCCTAATGAAGCATTGCAGATTTTGGAAACTATTGATAATAGGTTGGAAAAAGTCTCTGATAATTACAATAAAATTTGTAAGGCTAAAGAGTTGTTAGGTCTTGAAGGAGGAGATCCAGAAAAACTTAATATTTTATAAGAAGACTCTAATGGACTTAGATAAGTCTGGACAGAACTCAATAAAGTTTGGGCTCATATTGATTTGCTTAAAGAAACTCCAATTAACGCAATTGTGCCTAAAAAGTTATAATAATCATTAAACTAAGCAACTGAAATGATGGAAGAGTTGCCAAGTAAATTCAGTACTTATCAATGTTATGATTAAATGAAATTGAAGATCTAGAATATTAAGAAAACAAACAATTTAGTAATGGAAATGAAGAATGAATGTATGAAAGATAGGCATTGGAAAAAAGTATTACAGAAGTTAAAAATATCAAATATAGTATTTAATGAACTGACATTAGGATAGTTATGGGCTGCAGATCCTTAAAAACATAAATCTGCAATTGAAGCTATTTTAACTGATGCGAGAGGAGAATAAGTGTTAGAAGATATGATAATGAAAGTAAAGAACAATTGGAATTCATTTGAATTAGATTTAGTTAGATATTAAAGTAAGTGTAAGTTGATCAAAGGATGGGATGATATGTTTTCATTATTAGATGAAGATCTAGGCAATCTCTAATCCATGAAGATGAGTCCTTATTTCAAATCATTTGAAGAGGAAGTAAAACCTTGGGACGAAAAACTATAAAAGATAAGGATTGTTATGGATATTTGGATGGATGTTTAGAAAAAGTGGGTCTATTTAGAAAGTATTTTTAATGGAGCTAGTGATATTAAGACTTAATTGGCTAATGAATACACTAGATTTAAAGGAGTAGACAGTGAGTTTTTATAGTTAATGAAAAAAGTAGCTAATAATCCAAGTATTATAACAGTGATATAAATTCCAGAAATACAGAAGACTTTGGAGAGATTAGCTGACTTATTCGAAAAAATAAAGAAAGCATTAGGTGATTATTTAGAATTACAAAGACAAGGATTCGCTCGATTTTATTTTGTAGGAGATGATGATTTATTGGAAATAATAGGAAACAGTAAAGATGTGAAATCAGTTCAAAGACATTTCACAAAGATGTACGCAGGAATAACATCATTGGAATCGGAAGATAATGATAATATAACAGGAATTGTGAGTAGGGAAGGAGAAACAGTGAAGTATGTGACTCCAGTGAAGGTAAGTGAGGATAGTACTATTAAAGTATGGTTAAAAAAGGTAGATGATTAGATGTAGATCAGTTTATCCATTGTCATGGAAAATACTTTGAAGAAGATGGGAATTACTGATGATGTCAAAGTCTTAGATATTATTAGAGATAATCCAGGATAAACATCTTTATTGGCTATTTAGGTATTATGGGCATAAAGAGTCGAAGAAGCATTGTTGAGTGATAATATTAATCTTAATATTTAGTAGGTAGTAGATAGAGAAGTTTAGTTTTTAGATCATCTTGCAGCTAAAGTATTGGAACATCTTGAAAGGAAGTTTAGGTAGAAGTTGGAACAGACCATCACTGAAAAGGTTCATGAAAGAGATGCTTCTAAATAACTTTTAATTGATAAAATCCAGAATATCAAAGATTTCTCTTGGCAATTCTACCTTAAGTTCTACTTTAATAGCAAAGAGCCTATTTAATAAAAGAAACTAAAAGCTTAATGTGATAAAGCCAATTTCACTTATGGATTCGAGTACTTGGGAATAGGAGATAGATTAGTTTAAACAGCATTGACAGACAGATGTTTCTTAACTCTTACCCATGCATTGCATTTAAGAATGGGAGGAGCTCCTTTTGGACCCGCAGGAACAGGAAAGACAGAATCAGTAAAAGCATTAGGAGGATAATTGGGATATTTTGTTTTGGTTTTTAATTGTGATGAAACATTCGATTTCAATGCTATGGGAAGAATATTCGTGGGATTATGTTAAGTAGGAGCATGGGGATGCTTTGATGAATTCAACAGATTGGAAGAAAGGATGTTGTCAGCTGTCAGTTAGTAAATATTGACTATTTAAGTTGGACTGAAGGATGGTCTCTAATAGATTCATTTATTAAATAAGGATGTTAAACTTAATCCTTAGATGGGAATATTTGTTACAATGAATCCTGGATATGCTGGAAGATCCAACTTGCCTGAAAACTTAAAGTAACTATTCAGATAAATGGCTATGATTAAACCCAATAGAGAGTTAATTGCTTAAGTTATGTTGTATTCTTAAGGCTATAAAACTGCTGAGAGACTCTCAGGTAAAATAGTATCTCTGTTTGAATTATGTGCTGATCAGTTGTCCAACTAACCACATTATGATTTTGGACTTAGAGCCTTAAAGAGTGTGTTGGTGAGTGCTGGTAATATGAAGAGAGAAGCCCAATAAGAATTGGAAGATAAAGGATAAGCAATCAATGATTTAGAGATATTTGAGTAATCTATATTGATAAAGTCAGTTTGTGAAACTTTTGTGCCTAAATTGATTTAACAGGATATTCCTTTGCTGTCCTACTTATTATTAGGAGTGTTTCCCAATAGTGAAATTCCAGTGATTACTGAGGAAAAGCTTAGAGAAGCTATTAAATAAGTATGCAAAAGGAGAAACTATATGCCAGAGCCATCTTTTATGGAAAAATGTTTATAACTTTACACAATTTAGAGATTATTGCATGGAGTGATGTTAGTAGGACCAAGTGGATGTGGAAAATCAGCAGCTTGGAAAGTATTAGCAGAAGCAATTGAGAGAGTAGATAAAATAAAGACTGAATGGTATATAATTGATCCTAAAGCCATAATTAAGGATGAACTTTATGGTAAATTGGATGCTACAACTTTAGAATGGACGGACGGAGTTTTTACTGGAGTTTTGAGGAAAATCACAGAAAATTAGAGAGGAGAAGCTAGTAAGAAGCATTGGATAGTATTTGATGGAGATGTTGATCCTGAATGGGCTGAGAATCTAAACTCAGTCTTAGATGATAACAAGTTATTGACTTTGCCTAATGGAGAAAGAATACAAATTCCTAGTAATGTTAGATTATTATTCGAAGTTGAAACTCTTAAACATGCTACTCTTGCTACTGTTAGTAGATGTGGAATGGTTTGGTTCAGTGAAGAAGTTATTAGTCTTAATATGATATTCAATAATTATCTTCTCAGACTTAAGTAAGATAACTATGATGGAATTCGATAATCCGATGAAGAAAATGAACAATTAACTAAAGAACAATAAACAAGATTTTAATGTGTTGAAGCTATTAAATGTATGTTCATTGGAGATTAAGCATTTGTAGCAAACGCTGTAATGGAAAGTGAAAATTATGGGACTAAACATGTTATGGAGTATACTCATATAAGAATCATCGAAGCTATGTTTGCTCTAATCAGGAAGTCTATTTCGAATGTATTAGAGTACAATGAGTCTCATCAGGATTTTGAAATTGATCATAATACTATGGTTAAGTATATGAGAAAATAAACAGTACTGGCTGTTATGTGGGGATTCAGTGGTTCATTAAAATTATACGAAAGAGCTAATTATAGTAAAAAGATAGAAATTTACATTGAAAATTGTAATATTGATGGAATAGGATTGCCTAGAGACTTATCAGAATATTGCTTAATCGATTATGAATGTAGAATATCGGATGGAGAATGGAATTTATGGAAGAACAAAGTTCCTACGGTTGATATAGATCCTCAAAGAGTGACTGATGCTGATTTGATAATATCTACAGTTGATACTTTAAGGCATTAAGATGTTTTGTGTTCATGGTTAAGTGAACATCGACCTTTCCTATTATGTGGTCCGCCAGGATCAGGAAAAACAATGACCTTGATGAGTACTTTGAAAGCATTGCCAGATTTTGAAATGATATTTGTGAACTTTAGTAGTTCCACTTCCCCTACTTTAATTCAATAATAGTTTGAACATTATGGAGAGTACATGAAGACTAGTAGTGGAGTTATTCTCAGACCTAAACAACCCAATAAGTGGTTAGTATTGTTTTGTGATGAAATTAACTTGCCTGACACTGATAAGTATGGAACTTAACCTGTAATAACTTTCTTAAGATAATTAACAGAACAGAATGGATTCTGGAGAGCATCTGATAAAACATTTGTCACTCTTGAAAGAATTCAGTTTGTTGGAGCTTGTAATCCTCCTACTGATATTGGTAGAAGTGTGTTAAGTAATAGATTCTTAAGGCATTGTCCTTTAATATTAGTTGATTTCCCTGGAAGACATAGTTTAATCTAGATTTATGGAACTTTTAATAGAGCGATGCTGAAAAGAAACCCATCAATTAGAAATTACGCTGATTAATTGACTGAGGCAATGGTTGAATTCTATATGAAGAGTTAAGAACACTTTACAGCTGATATGTAGCCTCATTACATTTATTCTCCAAGAGAACTTACTAGATGGAAATATGCTATCAATGAAGCATTGGAACCCTTGGAAACTTTAGATGATTTAGTAAGGTTGTGGGCTCATGAAGCTCTCAGGTTATTTTAAGATAGGTTAGTTTATGATGAAGAAAAGGAATGGTGTGATAATTTAGTTGATTCTGTTGCAAATTAATGTTTCCCTTAAATTAAACCTAGTTGTCTCGAAAGACCTATTCTCTTTACAACTTATAGTTCCAAGTATTATGAGAGTATTGATAAGGAAAAACTTAGAGAAATTATTCTATAAAGGTTGAAGGTCTTTAATGAAGAAATATTGAATGTATAGTTGGTCATTTTTGATTCTGTGTTAGAACACATATTGAGAATCGATAGAGTGTTGAGACAACCTTTGGGACATTTACTATTGGTAGGATCTTCAGGAGTTGGTAAGACCACTTTGTCAAGATTTGTATCATGGATGAATGATTTATCAGTTTTTTAAATTAAAGCAGGAAGAAACTATTCTCTAGCTGATTTTGATGTTGATCTGAGAGATGTAATGAAAAGAGCAGGAGTTAAAAACGAAAAAATAACTTTCATATTTGATGAATCAAATGTACTTTCTGTAGCATTTTTAGAAAGAATGAATGCATTATTGGCATCAGGAGAAGTTCCAGGATTATTTGAAGGTGATGATTATAATGTGCTTATCAATTAATGTAAAGATTCAGCAATAAATTAAAAATAAGTAGTGGATACTGAAGATTAACTTTATAAAACATTTATTAAGAATGTTTAGAGAAATTTACATGTGGTATTTACAATGAATCCTTGTAATCCTGACTTTAGTAATAGAACAGCTAGTTCTCCAGCTCTGTTTAATAGATGTGTTATAGATTGGTTTGGAGATTGGTCTTAAGAAGCTTTATTGTAAGTCGCTAAAGAGTTTACTAGAAATGTTGATCCTGGTCCTGAATCTTTCACTAAACCTCAAATATCCAATGATGTTTAAGCTAGATCTGGAGCTATTGTTGCTACTATTGTAGGAGTTCATAATAGTGTTTGTCATCTTAATTTAAGGTTATAAAAAGCAGCCAAGAAATTTAACTTCCTTACTCCTAGAGATTATCTAGATTTTATTAAACATTTTATGGAACTTAATTAATTAAAAACAACTGAATTATAAGATTAATAAATGCATTTATCTTCCGGTCTAAACAAACTTAACGACACTTCGAAAGAAGTTATTAATTTATAAGCTAGTCTTGATGAGTATAAAAAGTAATTGGATTAAAAAGACAAAGAAGCTAATAATAAATTGAATTTAATTGTAGATTAAAAAGGAAAAGCTAACATTTCTTAACAAGAATCTATCAAGCTCAAAAAGGAAATTGAAATTAAAACAAAGAATGCAGCAGAAAAGTAAGCAGTAGTCTAAGAATAATTAGAAAAAGCTCTTCCAGCATTAGAAGCAGCTAAAAATAGTGTATCTTCAATTTAACAGCCAGCGCTTACAGAAATAAGGAACTTACCAAATCCTCCTCTTCCAATTAAACAAACATTGAACGCAGTTCTTTGTATGTTACTTCATAAAGGGAAAGAGTATGAATGGGCGGAAATAAGAAAAGAAATAGCAAAAAACACTTTTATTTCAAGTGTGCTTGGATTCGATGCTGACAATCTTCCTAATTAGGCTAAGGAATTTATCAATAAGACTTTCATCAAGTCTGATCCTGCTGAAGGTGATGCGCATAAAGCTAGTGTTTATAAAGCAAGTAAAGCAGCTGGCCCATTAGCTGATTGGGTTTATTCTCAACTTATTTATTCTGTTTTATTAAAGTAAGTTGATCCTTTGAGAAACGAAGTTAAATAATTATAGGATGAGTAAAAAACATTAGTAGAAAAGGATAATTAATTGTAAGAGAAACTTATTTAGTTGTAGAATGATATTGAAAATTATGAAAAGGATTATAAATTGTTGGTATAAAGTTTGACCAACATCAAAAATGAAATGTAGACTGTGTAAGATAAAGTGACAAGATCTTAGAATTTATTGTTGAATTTATAGAGCGAAAAAACCAGATGGGAGTAAAGTCAACAATAATTCCAACACTAAATAGCTGCTACTCCAGGAGACTCTTTATTAGCAGGAGCTTTTCTAGCTTATTTGGGATTCTTCGATCATTTCTACAGATAACTTTTATTACAACATTGGAAAAATATCTTGTAGAAATAATATATCAATTATAGAGAAGATATGAGTATTATACAATATTTATCAAAACCAAGTGAAAGATTCATATGGTAATCTCACAAACTGCCTTCAGATGATCTCTGTACTGAAAATGCAATAATTCTAGCCAAATTTCATAAATACCCTTTAATAATTGACCCAAGTGGATAAGCATTAGAATATATCTAATCATTCTATAAAGAAAAGAAAATAAATTCAACTAGTTTTGCAGATGATTCTTTTATGAAGAACCTTGAAACTGCTTTGAGATTCGGTCTTCCTTTATTAGTTTAAGATGTGGAGAAAATAGATCCTATTCTGAACAGTGTTTTGAACAAAGAACTACACAAACAAGGAGGAAGAGTTTTGATAAGAGTAGGAGATTAGGAAATAGATTTTGCAGATAGTTTTTAGATGTTTATGATAACTAGAGATAGTTCTGCAAAGTTCACTCCAGATTTGTGTTCAAGAGTGACCTTCGTTAACTTTACAGTTACTCCTGCCTCATTATAAAACTAGTGTCTTAATATTTATCTCAAGAATGAAAGGCCTGATACTGAGTAGAAGAGGACTAATCTCTTGAAGTTACAAGGAGAGTATTAGGTCAAGCTTAGGGAATTAGAAGATTCTTTATTAACTGCTCTTAATAATGTACAGGGAAATATTCTTGATGATAATAAGGTCATTGCTACTCTAGAAACATTGAAGAAAGAAGCAGGAGAAGTTTAAGTTTAAATGGATCAAAGTGAAGTTATTATGTAAGAAGTCACTCTTGTTAGAAATCAGTATATTCCTTTAGCTGAGGCTGCCTCTAAAATTTATTTTTCATTGCAATCTCTTAGTACTCTTCATTATCTTTATTAATTCTCGTTGCAGTTTTTCATGGAAACTGTTTGGTCTGTACTTGATAAAAATGAAGTCTTAAAATAGATTCCCAAAACAGAGTCCAAACAAAGACAAGATAATATTTTCAAAGAACTATTTATCAGAATCTTCAAAAGATCAAACGTGACTCTATTATCACAAGATAAATTAATCTTCGCTTTGAGATTAGTGTAGATTTACTTAGGACCAGAGTTCAAAGAGCATTTTGATATCTTTATTAGGCCTAGCAGTATATTGGAAACTAAAATAAATGACAGAATATTAGGAGGAAAGCTGAATATGCCACAACTTAAATTATTGGAAGATATTTCGTCAAAAAGAGAGAGATTTATAGGACTTTGTAATAATATATAACAAAATGAAAGCAAGTGGCTGAAGTTCTTTGAATCTGCAACTGCAGAGGATGAAATTCCAGTTGGATGGGAGAATAATAACTATGAACAAGAAATAAAAGATCTAATGAAGGTGGATTACAAAATCCAAATTGCTAATTAGCTAAAAGATCTTTCAGTGTTAAGAATAATCAGACCAGATAGACTATAAAGAAAGTTGAATCAGCTTACAAACTATGTTTTAGGAGAAGGTTTTATGAATGATGAATAAGTGGATATGGGAAATATAGTAGATGTTGAATCATCATCTAAAACACCAATTTTATTATGCTCTGCACCTGGATTTGATCCATCTTTTAAAGTTGAAATGTTAGCTAAGGAGAGATCTATTAATCTTATAGGAGTAGCTATAGGATCTTAATAAAGTTTATAATAAGCAGAATAAAGTGTTGATATGGCGAGTAAATCTGGAAACTGGGTTTTATTAAAGAACGTACATCTAGCTCCAAATTGGTTAAGTGAATTAGAAAAGAAGATCCATAGATTAAATAATCCTAATAGCAACTTCAGATTATTCCTTACAATGGAAGATAACCCTAAAGTGCCAGCAACTTTAATAAGATAAGCCTTTAAAATAGTATTTGAACCTCCTGAAGGAATCAAGGCTTCTTTATAAAGATCATTCAAACAAGTAATTACGCAAAATAAATGTGATAAGCAACCTGCAGAAAGAGCCAAATTGCACTTTATTTTGGCCTGGCTACATGCTGTGATCTTGGAAAGACTAAGATTTACTCCTCTAGGATGGACAAAGAAATATGAATTTAATGAGGCAGACCAAAGATGTTCATTGGAAACCATCGATGAAGCTATCAATGCTTTAGGAGATCGATAGAATATTCCTCATGATAAGTTACCATGGGATAGTATTAGGTCTATATTGAAGATTTCTCTTTATGGAGGTAAGATAGATAATGAGTTTGATAATAGAGTATTAGAAGCGTTGATTAATTATTTCTGCAATGAGAAGATCTTTGATGAGAAGTATCCTTTATTTGTTTCAAGTGATGCTAGTGATATCCTGAAAGTACCTAATGCAATTAAGTATAGTTAGTATGTCAAGTGGGTAGATGAGCTTCCTGATAAATAGACTCCTTAATGGGCAGGATTACCTTTAGCAGTTGAAAAAGTAATTAGAGAAGAGCAAGGTTTAAGGGTCATTTCTAAGTTATTTGAATTATAAGATTCAGCTGAAGAGGAAATCACGATCGATACTCAAAATAATAATAAAAAAGATTCTAGCAGTGGTTAAGTTTAATGGCTAAAACAATTGGGAGAAAGGACATAGGAGTTTATTAGAATTCTGCCAAAGACTGTGCCTTGTATGGAAAGATCATAAGAGAAGATGAGGGATCCATTGTATCGTTTCTTGGAAAGGGAAATAACTGTGGCTGGGAACTTGTTGAGTCTGATTCTAAAGCAATTAAAGGATGTTAATTTGATGTGTTTGGGTTAAATTAATGCTACTAATCTGTTGAAGTAGTTAGCTACAGACCTTTATGCAGATAGAGTACCTAAGTAGTGGTACAAGTTTTAGTTCATGTAGAAGATAAGTGCTAATGACTGGCTTTATGATTTCAAGAGGAGGATTGATCAATTTACTCATCTTAACAATACTAAAAATTATCATTAGTAGGGAGTTTGGTTTGGAGGATTGTTATTCCCTGAAGCTTTCCTCACTGCCACCAGGTAGTATGTTAGTATGGTTAATTCATGGTCATTGGAAGAGTTAGAATTAAAAGTATTATTAATTTATACTTATTAAAAAATATTTTCATCATTTTTATCATTATTTTTTATCATCTTATTATATTATCATTAGATTTCTATTTATGAAAACAATTTAGTTGATGATAATTCATTTTTGGTAAAAGGTATGTATATTGAAGGAGCCACTTGGTCTTCATAAACTAAATAATTAGGAATAAGCAATGAAATATCTTCAGTCTTGCCAATTATAAAATTCACGTATAAATTATATTTAATTTTAATTTAAGTTGGATTAAAGTGAATTAATAAGAAAGAGTTTTGAAACCTGATTAAATTTTAGTTCCAGTTTATCTTAACAAGCTAAGATAAAATTTACTATTCTCTGTCAAAATGGATTCATGTGGTTTAAGTCCAAACATTCTATATTAAAGAGGAATAGCATTAATCGCTTGGAATATTTGATTATTTTATATTTATAAAATATTTTGATAGATATGTGATAATAAATATAATATAATATCAAATACATATAAATTAATAAATAAATATAAATAAACTATTTAAAAGTTATAAAACTAAAATAAATTAAAATTAAATTAAATAAAGAGATATGTCTTAAAATGAATGCTAAGAATTAGAAACAAATGAAAATGAAGAAGAACACATAATTCTAAATAATAGTTATATAATAGGTAAATAATATTTTATATTGAAGGAAAGACATTAGGCGAGGGGACATTTGGAAAAGTGAAATTAGGGATCCATATATTTACAGGTGAAAAAGTGGCAGTGAAAATATTAGAAAAAGAGAAAATGTAAGATGAAGATGATGTAAATAGAGTCACAAGAGAAATTCAGATTTTAAAATAAATAAGACATCCCCACATAATTCAATTATTAGATCTGATCGAAACAGAATGGGAATTATATTTAATAATGGAATACGCTTCAGGAGGAGAACTATTCGATTATATAGTATAAAAGAAAAGGTTATCGGAATAAGAAAGTTGTGAATTTCTATAATAATTATTGAGTGGAATTGAATATCTACATAATTATCATGGAATTGTGCATAGAGACTTAAAGCCAGAAAATCTATTATTAGACTCGAATATGAATATTAAAATAGCAGATTTTGGATTGTCTAATATTTATTAGAAAAATGAGTTGTTAGTGACTGCCTGTGGAAGTCCTTGCTATGCCGCTCCTGAAATGATTGCAGGATTAAAATATAATGGAAGTAAAGTTGATATTTGGTCATCTGGAGTTATTCTATATGCTATGGTTTGTGGATATTTGCCTTTTGAAGATAAAGATACTGCCGTTCTCTATCAAAAAATCATGCAAGGAGAGTATCATTTTTATTATTATTATCATTATCATTTATCATTAATATTATTATTACTATCATTATTAATATTATTATCATTGTTATTATAATTATTATTATTATCACTATTATTATTATGGTATTATTATTATTATGATCAATATTATTATTATCATTATTATAATTATTATGATCAATATCATTACGGCTATAATTATTATTAACATTATGATTATAATTATTATAATGATGATTATTATATTAATTTATTATAATTATTATCTTAATTATTATAATAATTAATTATTATAATAATAATACTTATTATTAACATGATTACTATAATTATGATTACTATTAATATCTTTACAATAATTATTATTATTATTGCTATTATTTTAAGATATGAATGGCCATAAGAAGACTTCGGATTCTCATATTATCTTACGGATTTAATCTAAAGGATATTATGTTTGGATCCTTAAAATAGAATCGATATTATCAGCATTATTTAACATCCTTGGGTATTAAAGTATGGAAATAATGCTTAAGAGTATTGGCTGGCTGTTGAAAAGCAATCGTAATTGATGTCAAAATCAAAAAAAGCCAAGAAAAATATAGATAAAGAAATTATAAATAAATTAATATAGTTAAGTGATATTGATTCTGATTATCTCATAAATTCTATTGAAAGTGGTAAAATAAATACTTATACTGCTGGATATTACATCTTATTATTGAAAAAGCTGGACTCTATCGAAAGATTAAAAAAATCATTTAGAAAAAATTCAAGTATGAGAAAATCTTAAAGTCATGTTGAATTTAATGGATAAGAAGAAATATACTCTACTCCTCCTAAAAATAGCAACTAAAAATAAATTTAAATTGGCCCTATATATATTAAAAATCATAATGAAAAGAATTATAATGAAAATAATAATTATGAGGAAATCAATACATAAATCAAATAAAGTGATTTATAAAGTTCATAGATAAATAATATTCTTGAATTCGATAACTCTATTTTAATTTAATAATCTGATTTTATTTAAAATCAAAATAAAAATTCAATTTAAAACTATTAAGATTATAATAATTCTAATAATTTATAAAATTTTATATAAATTGATACAGTTTAATCAAGTTTTGTTAGTCAAACAAATAATAATTTAAATAATTAAATTATGAAATTATAAGATTAAAAATAAGCTATATAATAAAAATAACTTGATATTTAATAAATATAATAACAAAATTTAATTAAAAATTAAAATAATGATAATAAAGATAAAGTAAATGGCAAAAAGTAAAAATATTAACAAATAAGTTAAGAAAAAATAATTAATAAAAAATAAGGAATTAAGTAACAACTATAATATAATGAAAAATAAATTAGTCAAGAGCTGATTAAGAAAGAAAAGAAACATAATAAAAACTTAATTAATTAAAATGAATTTTAGAAAAAAAAATTAAAATAATTATTAAATCAAAAATAATAAATAGATAATTATAAATTAACTAATTAAAAATAAAAAAATTCTAAAAATAATAAAAGTAATTAATCTTATGAAAAAAAATAAATTGATAGATCTTTTAATGAAGTAAAATAAAAAGCTTCTTCTATTTAAGCAAAGAATTATAATAAATCATTTGAATTAAAATAATATGATAAATCTTTTGAAAAAAAGAAATACTTTTTAGATAAATACTTATAATAGAAAACTTAATAATAAAAAATAAAAGAATAAGAAAATTAACAAAATATTATATTCAATAATTCATTGATTGAAATTATTGATAAAAAAGCAGATTTATCTAATAACGTTACCAGAATTTAAGATGTTATAGGTAAAGAAATGACAATAAGTGTATAATTAAACAATAATAATGATTTATAAGGTAAATAATAAATTTTAATTGGGTAAGATATGAATTTAAGTGTAGATTTAAATAATTAATAATAAGATTTCTAAAATAAAGAAGTGATTAAATTCTATAATTTGGATAATATCGAAGATATTCAAAGAGAAAGTAATTATTAATAAGCTTAAAAAAACGATACTATATTTTATATTGATGATAAAAAATAAAATCAATTAGTTGAATAATCTAATAATAATTAATTAAAATAAATAGAAAATTGTAATAAATAAGAATAATTTATTCATACTTAAAATGATAATATTAATTCTGAATAAATTAATGTTAAAAAAATTAAATAAAAAGTTAAAATGTCTTAAGTTAAAAAAATTTAATAAAATAAAGTATAAAATAAAACTACATAAAAAAGATCTAAAAGTTACGAATATAATTTATAAAAATTAAAAAATTAGGAAATCAATATTAATAATTAAAATAAAATTATCAATTTAAATAATTGATAAAAATTAAAAACATAAAATAAATAATAAAATATTAAAATTTAAAATAGTAATTATTTGATATAAGTATAATAAGAATAAAAATTAAATTAATATTAAAAAAATAATTCTTAAAATAAAGAATAAAATATGAAATAAATATAATAAGAATCTATAAATTAAAACAGTATTAAATAACATTAGAGAAATAAAGTAGAATAAAAATTGAAATAAAATTATTAAAGTCATTTTTAAACAGAAGTAAAAAAAAATCAAAAAGAATAATTTTTATTTAGTAAAAGTATCTATAATACAGTTAATTAGAGAAATATGAATTAAATGACTAAATTTATTTAAGCTGTTTCATTAAAACTGAATAATAAAAAAATTAACATTACTCAAAATATTAATTTAAATTAAAATGAAGATATTGTATAATAAGATTAATAAATTAAAAAAGAAATTTAATAAATAAATTAAAAAATTAATGAAAATAAATCTGATTAAAAATAATAAGAAAAATAGCAAGAATAACAGTAATAGGAAAAATAATAATAACTATAGTTAATAAAATAAAATTCTAAATAAATTTGGAAAGGATAATTCAGCATATTTTAATTAAGCTAAAAAACTGAAAAATAATTAATAGAATAGATTATTAAAGTATGTAAATCAATGAAAATAGAAATAAAAAAAAGAGAAAAATTTAACTTATTATTATCTTATATGGATACTAGTTTTAATGTTTAAATAATGTAACCTTAAGGTCACCCAAAACAAAACTGCATAATATTTGAAATTATTAATGGTGACTAAAATAATTTTACTCATCTTTAATAGAATATACTTAATTAATTAAATATATGAAATTATCAATCTAAAACATTTTAATATTTTATAAAAAATTTTTAGGAAAATATAAATTCTCTCAAATTTATTCTAGTAGTTCGTTTAAAAATTTCTTTTAAAATTATTTTTTTTTAATAATATTCTTATGTTCTTCATTTTTTTTATTATCATGTTCCTCAAAATTATTATTAATGTAATAAATATCATTAATATTTAATTTACCTTAATAATTAGTAAGGTTTTATTTATTAATAAAATTATGTTAATTTTTAATTCTGTTTTTAATATCAAATATATGGCTGATAATTTTAGATTCATTTTGATTAGACTCATCTTATTTGTTTTGCCTGAAATGTAAATAATTAGGTTTATTCTACTGTTTATGAGCAAATATTAAATTGTCATCAAAATATTAATAATTGTTAACATATTCATCTTAATTATCAATAATGTCATCAATGTTTTGCATTTCAAGTCCTAACCTTTTTAATTACTCTTAATACTATTTGCTCATAGTTTGAGTTCTTGTGTCTTATTATTACTATTCTAAAGCAGTTAAAGGTCTAATAATCATATAATCACTATTACTATCAGCTTTTTTTTATTTAGAATTTCTTCTAAATAGAATTTATGATCAAAAATTAAAAGATTTTTATTGATTATATTAAGGTTAATTTTTATTATGTAATTCTATTTTTTAATTTGCTAATTATTTTATGCTTTATCGTTTACTTATTTCTAATATTTGATTTTCTCTCTTTTAAATATATTTTTATATTTTTTACTTCTTTTCTTTTCAATAAACCATTTTTTATATTTTCACTAATTTTTTTTAAACTAAAATGATTTTTAGATTTATTATTATCTTTATTTGATTAATTTATAAAATTATTTTAATAAATTGTCATTTATTTAATTTATGAATTTTTTTGTTATTATAAATGAAATAATTGATTGAATTATGATTATTTTTTTTTAGTTAAATCTATTTAATTAAATTATTTAGCGCTATTTATTTATCTTTATTTTTATAAAATTTAATAAACATCATCAGAAGAAATAATATATTATTTCATTTCTAGTTTTTTTTATTATTTATTATTTCCCTTATTTGATGCAGAAATTATACTATTATTACTCATAAATTAATAGTTAAATAAATGTAAATATAAAGACAAATGATTTATTATTTTTATATTAATTTTGAATAATTTATTATCGAATGATTTATAAGCCTGTAATTAAAATAAAATTCTTATATAAGAAAATATAAAAAATATTTTATTACCAATAAAAGTTATTTGTTATGAATTATTTATAATATAATTAATTAAAATAATTATTAAT
>Ga0315908_10000962_pt1 | contig 22183 bp, 13 predicted proteins | sample LakEriMetagenome_12_FD_203520 | JGI IMG/M metagenome (GOLD analysis project Ga0315908, IMG submission 203520) | Freshwater fungal communities from buoy surface, Lake Erie, Ohio, United States - Buoy 4 MA124 | ecosystem: Environmental > Aquatic > Freshwater > Lake > Lake biofilm | place: USA...
TTGAAGTAATTCTTAATTAGACAAAAGACCCGCTGCGCTATAAGACAAAAGACCGCTGCGCTGAAAGACTTAATTAATCTTCGAATTGTTTAGATTCATTGAAGTAATTCCTAACTCGTAATTCGTAATTCGTAACTAAAACCTACTCCACCACAACCTTACTATACCCCGATCCGAGTGTTTCCAACCTGACCTTGGTACCAATGCGGTCTTTCAATTCAGTAACGTGCGAGATGATTCCGATGGATTTATTCCCTTTATTTTGAATGTCTTCCAATAATGAAACAGCTTCCTCTAGCGAGTCAGGATCCAAGCTTCCAAAGCCTTCATCAATAAAAAGCGACTCAATCTCAACTTTTCGGGCTGCCAAATCAGACAAACCTAAAGCCAAGGCCAGACTCAACTTAAAGGTTTCTCCTCCTGAAAGAGAGAAAATAGACCGCGTGGTATTCCCCATGTACGTATCCATCACCTGCAAGTCCCCAGTATCCACAACACTCGGCATGGCAAGCATGTATCTGTCAGAAAATGAAGCCAATCGCTTGTTACCGAAATCTATTAATTGTTCAAAGGTGAGGTCTTGAACGAAATTTGCGAATCGATTTCCAGTTTTTTCACCAATCAAGTCATTCATTTTCCCCCACAATGCCAAATCCTTTTTCAGTTGATCCAATAAGGTCTGAGAGTCTTGTAATTTCTCTATGTCTTCATCGTTGCGGGTGAGCCTTCCTTTCAAGGTACCTAGTTCCTCAGACAATGCATTCAACGAATCAGATAAGGTGTCATACTCAATTTTTAAGGCATCGATATCCTTCGTTACATCATCCTTTTCTTGTTGCTCTTTGACATCATTGCTCAACGATTTTTTTGTTGTTGCTAGAGCAGTTCGTTTGGTATCCACTTCAGTCAATCGAGCACGTATTTGCTGTGCAATTAATTCATCTAGAATAAACAAACGATATGTCTCCAAATCAGCAATCCCCTGCTTATTCAATTTGGACAAAAGGGTTTTCAACGCATCGCTAAGGAATTTTGATTTTCCATCGACTTCTGCTTCAGCTACTTGCAATCGCGTTGAACGCTCCTCCAACTTCACTTTGTTTTCATTGCGCTCATCAAGTAGTCGTTGAGTATCTTTCTCTATGTCCTTGCCTGTATATTTTTCGCTTAGGTCTTTTTGAAGTATATCTATTGTGTTTTTTAATGGGGTAATTTTTTCAAACTCTACATGAAGGCTTTCAAGCAAGTAGTTTTTATTGAATTCCTTTTCCCCTTGATCTAATGCAAGTGCGAGTTCGTTCATTTCTGTCAACGCTTCATCCCAAAGTTTTAAAGGTGCATTCAAATCCCAACCAAAGGGAATACATTCAGCTTCTAGTTCTTTTGTTTTGGTCTTGATTTTCTCCTCCGCGATAGCTAAAGACTTCTTTTCTTCCTCAATTTCAGGAGTCAGTTTATTAATTGTCCCTTGCGTGAGAATAAACTCACTATTTACTCTGGTATATAATGTATTGACACTCGACAATAGTTCTTCAAAAGTGCTCAACAGCTTTTCCTCGTAGGTGTCATGGTATGGATGTTCAAGCGAACCACACAAAGGACAAGGTTCGTCATGAATTAATTCACTGCGCAAGGCATCTAATCCCTGTTCAGCTTTAATTTTCTCGAAATCTTTTTGTGCTTTTTCCTTATCGGCGGTCACTTTTTCTAGTGATTTTGTCAATTCAGCTAAATTTTCATGTGCAGAAGCCAGGCTTTTCACTTTTTGATCGAGCTCTTCCGATTTCTGAAGAAAATCTGATTGGTCTCTGTTGTACTCTTTTCGACTGGAACGCAATTCACTGGCTGGTCGATAGGAGTTTCTAAGCTCGTCTCTTTTCGCCTTCAGTTCATCCAAATCTTTTACCTTCAAGGCTTCAATAGCGGTTTTTACCTTATCACGTTCCAACACCAGACGCTGCTCATCGAGTTCTGGAAATCGTATCTCTAATCCATCCCTACTCAAATCATCAAGCGTTCGATTGATCTCAATGACAAGTTGATCCATTTTCAGCTGCTCGTCGGCTATGTTTTTCTGCTTTTCTTGAATCAACTTTTTAAATGCCGTTACTTGATCAATCAATTCGTGGTCGGCAACACGTTCTCCAATTAACGAAGAAGCATCAATGATCAGTTGTTCATTGGATTTTTCCACCGTTTTTATATCCGCCTTCCATGCGATGATATCACTATTTAGCTTGTGAATTGCCTTCTCCTCTTGATCTAAAGCATTCACCTCACCACGAAAAACAGCCATTTCATCATGCTTAGCCAGTTGTGTGCGTTCCGCTTTAAGAGATTCTTCCTCTATAAGTAATGCCGCAAAATCAATTTCATTTTGCTCTTGCTTCTTAAACAATTCGACTAAATTCTCCTTCACGGTGATGAGCGTCTGTGCGGACTTCATCTCTTTTTCTAAGCCTTCGCGTACAGGTTCTTTTTTCTCGATGTCAGCTTTAAACTCCTTCACTTGGTCTTCTGTGAGCAACTCAATGCCTTTCATCATGATCTTTTGCACTTCCACAGCACCTGCCGCCTTGTTGCTTCGCTCATAAACCAGCTTTCCAATTTCACGGTAAACTTCCGTACCTGTGATGGTTTCCAAAAGGGCGTTTCGCTCAGAACGAGGTGCCTGAAGTAACTTCGCAAATTTTCCCTGAGCCAGAATTAATGACTGAACAAATTGCTCATAATTCAAACCGATGATTTCTTCATTCTTCTTTATGACATCATCATTTTTCTCCGAAAGAATACAATCCCCATCAATGTCGAACAACTCCTGCTTACGATCATTCAGTTTTTTGTTACGGTTACGACTCATCGACCAGGAAGATCGATAGCGCTTGCCTTTCACTTCATACACGACCTCCGTGAAGCAATCGTTGGTGTGACGCGTAAGAATGATCCCCTCCTTCTCTACCAGATTGTGATTGATTTTTAAATGTTTAAGTCGTGGAATTCGTCCATAGAGGGCTAACGTAATGGCATCTAAAATCGTGGATTTCCCCGATCCTGTCGGTCCAGTAATCACAAAAAGACCTGCAGAAGCCAAAGGATCTGCAGTGAAATCTATCGTATGTTCGTCCTTTAACGAATTGATATTTTTTAATCGTATGCTTATTATTTTCATTGTGCCTTCCTAATTTTCGTTTTGTCCAAGTTGCTCCATGATTTCACGGAAAGCATTCAACAATTCATCCTCATTTTCTAAATTGGGTTCAAATTCCAAGCGCTTCTTGAACAACTCTTCAGGCTCAAGCTCACTCAATAAGGTTCCCGTAGAAAGCAATGTGGACAAGCCTTTTTGCATATCTTCAAACTCGACCTTCGCCTTGACGATTTTCAATCCCGGCACATTTGTCTCTAAACGCAATTGTTCCAAGCCCTCAAGTGTACTCAAGCTGTAGGCCTTTTCTTTCACAATGACCTCAGCCAAATCAGGCAGTGGCGAAACGGTTGTATATGCCTGAATTTTCGCTCGAACTTTTTCCAATGTGCCCTCAAAAAGCACAAGTTTTCTGCTCATCGGTATATGAACACGTTTCTGCGTCATCTTACCCGCATCAAATTCTAAGAGAACGATTTCCTTTTGATCACTTTTTTCACTGAAGCTCATTGGAATCGGTGATCCGCAATAGCGAATGTTTGGATGACCAACTTCTTGAGGTTTATGAATATGTCCTAGTGCGACATAGTTGGCTTGATCACCGAATATACTCGAATCAACTCCAGCTTGATTACCCACTTGAATATCCCGCTCACTGTCGGAAACTGACGCTCCTTGGGCAAACAAATGCCCCATGATCACAAACGGTAAACCTGCAAAATTTTCTTTGTAATGCGTGTTCACATTTTCAAAATAAACCTTCAATCCATCACGGATTTGTTCGATTTTATCGTTGTATGTTTCTCCTGCAACTGACTTTCTAATGTCTCTATCGCGCAAAAAAGGAACCGCTGCAATAACAACGGATTGATCATCCTTTGTGTATTCCACGAAAAGTTCTGAAATATGTTCTGGAGCACCGCCTACCACATCAATTTTCAACAATTGAAGTAGATCTTTCGGCGCATTTAATACCGCAGGTGAATCGTGATTTCCACCAGTTAAAACAATACGGCAATTCAAGGGTATCATCTTTTCCAGAAACGCATAATACTGCTTCATGGCCAGCTGTGTAGGAGCTGCTTGGTCAAAAAGATCGCCAGACATCAACAACACATCCACTTGATTGTCGTGTATGAAATCAAGCAGCCATGTGAAAAACCGACTCATGTCTTCGGCCAATTCAATTTTGTGCAATTCCTTGCCGATATGCCAATCGGAGGTATGTAGGATTTTTATGCTCATTTAGTTAGAAGGGTTAATGGAGAATAGATAAGGGATAAAGGACGATAGACAAAGGACAATAGACAAAGGACAATAGACAAAGGACAATAGACAAAGGACAATAGACAAAGGACAATAGACAAAGGACAATAGACAAGGGACAAAAGACAAGGGACAAAAGACAAGGGACAAGGGACAAGGGACAAAAGACTGATAATAATTTCTAGATTCCGAGGAATTTACGAACAGGCCTTTAATTTGTAACCGATACCGGATAAAAATTTGCTTGAAATAAACCTCTTCATTCACCCCATACATTGATAGTTTTTGTTCAGCTGTTATTTCCGATTAAAGGAATTTCCTTCAACCTCTAAAATCGTAAATAAAAGTATAATTAAATCTGAAATATCTTGTGTTTCGATTAGCTTATTACCATTAAACTCTTGTTTATTACACTGTCCTAACTTGAAATTTCATCGATGAACTTTTCAACTTCTTTTTCCAATATCTTTGCTACACTTAAAACCACTCACTGATAATTGTTTATCCCATTGGATTTTAACATTTTAAGCGAGTGAAACATGAGTGACTTACATCCGGACTTTACCTTTCTTTTCATGGATTATGAAACATTTAATTCAACCCCACGTGGTGGAAGGGCTTCTCAGTTTGCTGGAATTCGAACTGATTCTGAGTTAAACATCCTGCCACATCGAGCGGTAAATTTATTTTGTGAACAGAGTCCAGACAACATTCCATCACCTATTGCTGCGCTGATTACAGGGATTACACCGCAAAAAATTAAGCGCATCAAGGCTGGATTAGAACACCCACCTAAAGGACATATCGAGGCACACATCGAGGTACTCAATGAATACGAATTCACCAAACGAATACTCGGTGAAATGAAAGTCCCACACACCTGTACTCTCGGATACAACAGCATTCGTTTTGATGATGAGTTTACGCGCAACCTTGCCTTTCGAAATTTATTTGATCCTTACGAGCGTGAGTATGCCAATTACAATTCGCGCTTTGATGTCTATCATTTGGTATTGGCGACGTATGTGTTGCGTCCTCATCTCTTGACCTTCCCTAATGCTAAACCAAAAGAGACTGGAGAAATTGACCTTCACCCGCGTACAGGTCAACCCATGCCCAGCTTTAAATTGGAGGATCTATCCAAAGCCAATGGTGCAACTCATGCCAATGCGCACGATGCCTTTAGCGATGTGGAAGCAACCATTTTTATCATGAAAAAAATCAAGGATGGCGACCCTGCATTTTTTGAATTTGTGTTTTCACTTCGCGATAAAAGTGTTTTCGTCAGCTACCTCAACAAAATTATCCCTTCGGTAGGACAAGCAAAAAAACCCATTTTTCATATCAGCTCAAATTACGGTAAGGAGAACGATGTGTTGGGCGTCGTGTATCCAATCATGGAACACCCTACGCAAGCAAATACCAAGATTTACTATGATTTGCGAAAAGAGGCCAAACCTCTTCTTGAACTTGATGCCAAAGCAATTCACGAACGACTATTCAGTAGAGCAGATGAGTTAAAAAACAAAGGACTTCAGCGTCTTGGACTGACAACTATAAAAGCCAATCAATGTGAAGTCATTGCCGATTTGAATGAAAATGGATCTCTACTTGACACCTTTTCAATTGATAAAAAAACACTGCGTGATAACCTTGACCTGATTCGAAACAATGAAGCCGCTATCAAAGAAAAGCTCAATGCAGTGTATCGCAACGAAGCAGAATCGGTCGAACAAGACAGCGACTTGACCATCTATTCTGGAGGCTTTTTCAGTAAACAAGAAAAGGATGAAATGACGCGTTTCCATGGATTTGTAGATCACGGAAATCTTTCTGAGTACGATTGTTCAATCACCTTGAGTCGATTGCCAGAAATGATATTCAAAATCAAGGCGCGTAACTTCCCTGAAATCCTAAGTTTCGAGGAGAAATCGCGTTGGACATCATACATCAAGCAGCGCTTGACCGACGCTAGTTTAGGTGCTCAAATCACCTTTACCACCTACAGCAGTGAAATGGCCGGACAACGCAATAAAGACTTGGCTCCTATCCAGCACATGGTATTGGATGAACTTGATGAATACATAGCAGGATTGAAGAACGATTATGCAATCGAAACGGACAATTAATTGCCTACAAATCGAATTTCGACACGACGGTTCTTGGCTTTACCAGCCGCAGTGGTATTGTCCATCACAGGTTTTGTTTCACCATAGCCTATGGTCACAATTTTATCCTCTGGCACGCCGATACTAATGAGAAATAGTTTCACTGCGGCGGCACGCTTCTCGGACAATTTTAGGTTATCCGCCTCCTCACCATCCGAATCGGTATGACCGCTTAATTCCACTTTTAAATTCTGGTCAATGATAATTTTGGCCACGCGTTTCAGTTCAGGTATCGAATAAGGCAATAAATCACTTTTATTGACATTGAAAAAGAGGTTGTTCACCGGAACAGCAATCCCCTCTTCGATCATTTGCTTAAAGGTTACCAGTTGAATATCCTCTGAAACTTCCGTAGCCACCTTTTGTGTCCGCAAATCAATGTTGTTTGACAAAGGGAAATAGGCTTGATTGTCGATAAAGTAACCATACAATTTCCCCATTGGAAGGACAATAAAATAACCTCCATCCGTCGGGTCAGTTTTGGTCTCTCCAACCACTTTACCTGTTGTGAGGTCCTCCCAACGAATCACCGCACTAATCGGTTTTTGATCCTTTGAGACAATTTTACCCGAGATGGTTGCTACAAAATCTGGACGAAGATGCGGCGGTAGATTCAGCCAACAGATATCACTTCCTGAAGCATTCTCGCCACCTTCTCCAGATTTGGCAAAAATAGCCCGTTCGCCATTGGTTGAAATTTTATACCCCCAATCGCTATCTGGCGTATTAATTTCTTTTCCGAGATTGATCGGTGTTGACCAGCAATTCCAACATGAATCGGATAGTCGAGTCGATTTGTACACATCCAAATTTCCAAACCCACCATGCCCATTGGATGAGAAGTACAAGGTCTTCATGTCTGGGTGCAAGAAGGGACTGCGGTCAATGAATGGACTATTGATCGTTGGTCCAAGATTAGACGGTGTTGACCATGTGCCGTCTGCATTTTTCACGGAGACATAAATGTCAATTCCCTCTCTTGAATCTTCCTCAGCAAAGCCATAATTTTTCTCATAGGTACTGGAAAAAAAGAATGCTCGACCATCGCTGGAATAAATCCCATCGGCTTGCCAAGTTGCGTGATTGATACTCTCGGGATAGATCACCGCATCTGACCATCCATCGGCTTGTTTATCTGAAAAGAACAACTCACCATTTCTAAATAAAACCATGGTATTTCCATCGGTTGACACGCTTACAGGAGCATCGTTTGAATAGGCTTCTGAAAGCGAATAGAGCACTGTAGATTGCCCCCACCCCGATTTCGATTTTTCGGAAACATAAATATCTTCCATTCCCAAGTTATCATTACGATCCCTTGCACAAAAATATAGCGTATTGTCATCTCCCGTCATCACCGGGACATATTCACTTCCTTCGCTTGAATTGATTGCTGGACCGAATTTGCTCACCTTAATACTGACGTCATACTTGGATGAAAGCATATCAAAAAGTGCAATGAAGTGAGGGTCTTGGCCAAAGTTGGCTTGATACGATTTCACAATTGCCAAAGCAGCAGACCATTTTTTTGCGCGAATTGAAGATTCTATTAATGAAAGTAGTCGTTGATACGCAGGCACTTTAGGCGCCATTTTACGGATAAAATTCTCGTCGCTGAGTTCACTGTATTCTATCTCTTGTAAAAGTGCTTTGTCCCTGTTTAACTGTGCAGAAACTCCTGTCACATCGTATTCTTGTTCAAACTTCTGAATGACGTCTAGACTTCCCATATGCGAAAAATAGGCATACAAAGGAACAATGGCTTTTTGATAATAATTCCGTTCCAACGATTTAACGCAGTAATCGAGAATGTAATAATCATTTGTAACGATGCCCATTTGAACAATCGAATCCTTGGCTACAGATGCAAATGTATTGTCCGGATATCGCTCGATGAAATTTCGGTATTCTTCGAACTGATGATGTTTTACCTGCTCTGCATACTGTAAGGCGTTGTATTTATCCTCCGCCTGTGCGCGCAATTTGCTCTTTGGGTAATCTTTGAGATACGTTCCAAAGGCTTTTGAGGTATTGCTTGCTTCACATTGTTGAAAGGCCAAGTTTTCGATGCGATCTGTAGCCAACAGCACTTGTTCCGCTGACGGATACTTTTGAATAAACGCCTTGTAAGCTGCAATATCATCGGTCGCCTTTGCCAAATTGAATGCCAGTTCATTCCGACGTTTCTCTGCATCACGGAATTGAACACTCGATGGATATTTGGTTAAAAAATCATGGTAAGCCTGCTCGGTATGTTGAACTTCCGCTTGCTTAAAGGCCAATGCGTGGATATTGCTTTGCGCTTGGTCACGGTATTGCTTTGGCAACTCCGTAAAGTAATCAATGAATTGCTCGTAGGCCTTGATCTCATTTTTCTTCTCATACCATTGAAAAGCTATTCTCCCTAATGAATCCAAATTGGTCTGAAACACCTCATTGTTAATCGGCACCTTAGCCAATTTTTCTATTTCCTTGCTATCAGAAAGTGCAGCGAACGAACGACGTGAAATATTCAAGCGATCATAGGCTGTTTGAATATCGAAATTTTGGTAACCCGCAGACATGTATAACACCGCCGCAATGAAATTTTCCTCCACACCAAAAGGATTTTTCTCGAGGTCCTCCAGTAGTTTTTTTTCTACCTTCTCAAACTTTTGCTTTTCAATAAGTTTCAATGCCTGCTCTTGGGCATAAACGGGTGTGGTTAGCCATAAAACCAATAAAAACAGCGCTCCTGTCCCAATGAACCCTTTCATCATGTATGCTTTAGTTTGGTAATACCTTGGTTAAAAAAATATGTATTCAAGTGTGTTTGATGTACCTATAGTTTGACAGAATTATCTCCACGCAATTGCATCCGCAAGGATTTCGAGACATTTAAATTTTTAGATCCTCGTACAAGTGTTGCTATAAAATCCCAGAAGTAACTTGTGGTAACAGCCAAAGCCCCAACCGTAGCAACGTTTCCAGTACCATAGTAAACCGATGCTAATCCACCCATCCATAAAAGCATAGGCACGTAACCTTTCTTGCCATAAGTCACAATCATTGATCCCAAACCAGGCATTAGCAGAGAATAAAGTGCGTTTTGAGGACCACGAGTGTGAAAATTCGTAATGTATATTTCTCTTGTTTGCTCAGCATTGAATTGAACATCACTGACCACATAACTTAATTTCCCGCGAACATTGCCAAACTTCGATTCCAAGAAGTTACTTACCTCTTGGTCAGGCATAGTATTACCCCTGTAATCACCTTGGAGGTAGGTGGTCTTGAACTTTGTATTCGAAAAGGATAGATTAAAGGAAAGTGTACCCAAGGCTTTGGCACAATACCCATATTTTTCAATTGGACCAATACCATAACTTGAAATCGCTTCGTTTCCAAAAACAATATTCTCCGAAGGCAGAGATGTCCATCTTATGCTGGGATATACACCGCACGAAGTATCCGTTTCAATCAAAAGATCGAAGCTATAGCTACCACCACTTGAGCCATCAATAAGTCCTAAAGTCTTTTGCTTAAACACATCTGACAGGGTATTCTTAAGTTGTGGGTTGTATTTCCAGTAATCAAATTGAGTGGTTTTGCGTTCCTTTAAAAAGGAAATAATACTAATCATCTCCTTTTTACCGCTGGTAGCCTGAGTATTTCCCGGTTCAAACATAAGCAAGGAGTCCGCGTACAGGACTGCAGCGCTGTATAACTTGGCATTCTTTGATTCGGTAAACTTTGACAAATAGAAGGAAACCGCCTTTGAGTTCAATTCTCGTTCGATGCTAAGAACCTTTGAGCTGTTTGCTTGACTTTTCGTTTGCAATGCCAACAAGCGATTACGTGCTTCAATAAATCGCTTTAAACCAATGCTCTTGTAAATTTCTGAACTCGCATCTTGAAAACGAGTGGCATTCAATTCATTTTCGAAAGACGAAACCATCTCATTTACGGTTGAGGACACATTTGCATCACGAAGCATTCGTTTCGCCTCATTGAGGTAAGATTCCGATTTATCGTAATTTTTCGCAGTCATGCTTGTGCGCGCCTGGTCTATCTTTTCGGACACCCGTTTTTCTGCTTGTAATCGTTGCTCATAGGCAACAATTTGTTCGTTAAAATTCGCGCTTCGCGCAGCGCTGATGATCACGACATTAAAACCTTTGTTCTCCCCCAACTGATGAAATTCGATCGTTAAATCGCGGGATGTGTGTTGATAGGATTCAATACTTACGTTATTCTTTGAAGACAGTACTTTAGGAGCAACCTTCAACCCCACCTCCTTGGCAACCATCGCTTTTATTTTTTTAAAGCAGGATACATTTTGAGTTGAGTACACCATTATATCGCCACTCCTCAAATAGATATGGTCAGATGTTTCCTTGCCAGCATACGAATAGAGCGGAAAATCAAATGAATAGTTCAGGAAAGGAAAGTTAGAAACCATTCCTTCCGAATTAAAATGGTCCTCATTTACGCGAGAATCATCATAGGCATCGAATAAATCCTTTACCGTTGCGCATTGAGAAAATCCAGAAAAATGAATCAATAAGGCAACAAAAACACAAAGCCTACCAACCATCACCATCGGATGAACCACTTCTAAACATTTGATTATACTCTTCCGTCTCCATCATGCGCTTATTTTCTGTATTTAATTCCTTGTAGCTCACAATTTTTCCGGATTTACTGAGAATAATCTCATACCAAATATTACACACTTGGTATTTCTCCATTGATGGGCGGTACGCTTTAAATTCCGTTGAGAACTTCCACGTTTGACGATCACCATCAACACCTGTTAATTCAATGGTTTCATCAATCAATCTCGTTTCCTTATCCGTATAATCGGATTCCCTTTTTTGGATGATATTGATTTCTGTTGGTGTGATGTTTTTGCTAGTTAGGTATTGTTCCACAGAATAAGCAAAGTAAGCATACGCATCAAAATAGTCTGATTCCAAGTTTGCAAAATAGCCATTGAGCATTGCTGAAATTTCGGTTTTACGGTTTTCATACTCTTCAGGATTGTCAAAAATCATGGTAGCCACCTTGCTGTCAATGCGATCACGCAACATGTTGATTTGCTCTTCTTGTGTTAAAATTTCTGTATTATTAATAATCGCCGTTTGAAAAGCAGACCAAAATGCTTTTCCTTTTTTCGTATTTGATTTCCACTCGGTTTCAGCTTCAGATCTTTTCAGTTCGAATCCTCTGAAACAGGTAGAAACGTCTGGTGTCAATGTTGACTCATTGTATTCATTGTTCATCTGTTCAATTTCCGTCTTCACATCCTTTGCAAATTGATATTCTTCACCGTCAAATGCTGAAACAAATTCACTCAAACGTGAGATGTATGCTTCATTTTTTTTCTTCTGACAATCGCAATAGGTTTCCGCCAATTTCTTACCTTCTTGAACAGGGTCAGCGGACATGTACACCCAAAGATAAATGGCCAAACCAAGTGCTACGAATAGTGCCAGGAATTTCCATTTATTTTTAGAAAAAAATGAGCTTACGGCAGAAGGCTTTTGAGCACTCTTCACACCATCATCCGCCATACTTTCGCGCAGTAGTTCGGCCTTCATGTTGTCGTACTCTGTTTTAGAAATTGCTCCTGATTCAAGCAATTCTTTAAGGCGCTTTAAGTGTTCGAAATTATCTTCCATGAGGTTAACTTATTTTTGATTCAGTAATTCATTTTTTATTCGGTCAAAATCCGCTTGAGTGATGAGTCCTTGAGACAACATGTCATGGTACTTCGTAAGTTTTTCGACCATCGTAACCTGTTTGACTGGTTCTGCTTTTGGCGGAGTAGCTTCTCTGGGAGTTTCGACACGTGGTGGTTCTGGATTGTTGATTTGAAAAGATGGATGCTCCGTAGGCTCATTAAATACGGGCTGTCGATTCGATTGAGAATAGGCATTCATTTGGTTGTTGGAAATCAGTTCATCACGCATTGCATTGACGTTCACCCAGAATATGATCCAAAGTACAAAACTCATTAATCCACAGAGGGCTGAAAGCACACTTAACAGCATGGAGAATTCCGCATCGCTCTGACTCATTCCCGATGACGAAGCAAGAATTCCAAACTGAAACAGCGCAATAATAAAAGTGATTACTTGCCCTATGGGATAAACTATTCCCGAGCTCAAATTCACCGATTTTGAAATGCCTTTTTGAGAAAATTCCTGTCTGTATGACTCCCGTAGCGCATTGTTGAAAATGAAGGGCCAAATGATATTCAACAACGGAATGAGGTTTAACCATACCAAACCACCTTCCATTTTTCTATTTGGTGCGCTTACCGTATTCATTGCTTTTTGCATGCTTACCGCAAAAAGAATAAAGACAACAAGGGGTATGAAGCCAAGCAGAACAAGTTGTGGTGCAATAACAGCGAGTGGTATTGTGGTCATGAGTAGTGAACTTTGTTGGAAAGATTGTACTTTTATTGGCAGTTTGTCACCACGTTCTTGATTGGGTTGTAGGTGAATTCAACCTTATTTTTCAAAATGATTTGAACGAGGTATTCATATTCTACATAGCGATATAAATCAGATTCCAAAAGAATGTCTCTTTGTGTTTTTAATCCGTTCAATGTATTCGCATCTACCAATAGTGACTTGAGATCATCTGTTTTTTCACAATATTTTTCCAACAATTTCACAAACTTATCTTTCGCTTTGGTGAGTTCAACAAACTGCTGTCCTGTTGCAAATCCGTCCTTTAAGTTTTTAAGAATACCCGGTACTTTAGCATCATAAGGCCTCATAAGTGCGTCACTAGCTTCTATCAACAAATTTCGTTTTGCTTTAAAATTACTAACCGTTGTTGCCCAGTTTTTGTCTGCTCCTGGTATACTATTAATTTGCTCCTCCAAACTAGTGATAAAAGCCAAATCAATGGTATACGATTGTTTTGCCAATGCATCAACTTCTAATTTAAGCTGTGTTTTTAGTAGGTCCATAACATTCGCATTATCCTTAATTTGTTGATTCAATAGGCTTTGTTTTGATTCACAATTATTGTACTCTTGGATTTTATCATCTAAGATTTTGTTCTCCGCTGAGCGTTGCGTTTTCAATGTAGCTATCTCTTCTGTCAATGATTTGATTTTAGCTGCTTGTTCTGCGTTAGCCGTAGCGCTTTGTGCATCTACATAGGGAACTAACTTCGTATTCATCAACACCAAAATTGAATCCACTTGACTTTTCAAGGCCGTCATATCCACACCAACACTGTCCGTCTCCTTTTTAGGAGAAGTCTTCGTGCCAGTTCCTTTCTTTTTAGGTTTTTTATCGTTGTGCAATAGCACTATAGTGCGCTTTGATTCGAAAGATTCATTTGAATAAGACTTTGCTAAAGTCAAACCCGAAACCAACAAAAGTAGAATGATGGTGGTATTTTTCATGAGTTAAAATTGTAAAATGATAGTTAAAATTTAGCGTAGACACTTATTCACCGCAAGCAGTGAGTCGTAATAAAATTTGTATGGTGCAAAGTCAGCGCATTCCGTCGAACCTAGGTTTTTAGAACGTTTCATTAAAACGCTGAATTGATTCGACTTTTGTTCGAAGGTAGAAATTTCACTTTCCCATTCGCGCTTTTTCGAGGCCATTTCACCGCAGGAGCTCACACCCTCTTTATTGAACGCTGCTCTGATGTTCGACAAAATTGAATTCGCTTGATAGGTAGAAAATTCGATTACTTTAAATCGTTGAACCTGGCCTCTGCACGCCAAAAAGCGGTTAAAATTGCCAAGGATTCCAATTCGCTTTTGCACCGCAACAGAATGCACATTTTGGTCATGTTCTTTCATGGTAGAGACCAAAGCATTGATTTTTGGCCAATTGACACCACATTCATCCGAGAGCCATTTGTCAAAAGACATAACCAACGCACTGGTTGCTTTGATCTCTAAGGTACCCAATAAGTCAAGTTTTTCTGATTCAGTGATTAGGTCTGCCATTTTAGACGCTCCAATCGCTCGGCTTATGGAATTATAGGCTGATTCATCCCAGGGATTGCTGCCCAAAGAATCCAATCGTTTGGTCAATCCAGTAAAGTCCATCGCAACATCACCATTGCCACCAGGATTTTTCACTTCCCTATTGTTCCAGATAAGGATACCGATAAATGCCGAAGCCAATACCAGCATGAAGAGGAGGTTTTTGTGTTTTTTCATGTTTTTTCTTTTTAATAGTTATGGGGTACTATTTAAAATAAATTTATTCCAACGAGTAATATTCAGATGTTCTTTGGCAATCAACTTACCTTTTATTATTTTAGTGTAAGTTCTGTTCCATAATTGGAAATCCTCATTTTTCATATTTTCTCCAAGATCACTTCTAAGCAATATTTCATTGTACAGGTTTTTCAATGCTTGATAATCAGCGTCTGTTGTGAAATTATCTGCTGGTGGGTTTGGCGGCGCAAGCGTTTTTCCATTTTCCTCTTTCTCTAGTTTTTTCTTCTTAGTCGCGCAGTTTTTCAAGATGTGGTTAATGTCTGCTTCCTTGATTTTTGTCCATTTTCCACTCGCATCATTCACTTCTTGTTTTTGCCATTTGCCTTGGTAATACCTCCATTTATTCTTGTTATAAAGCATCCCTTTTTCAGAAGTGAAGCCTCTTTTAATGGTATAGGTATCACCTTTGTATGTGATGTCAACTTTTTTGTTGTCATCGAAATCTTCAGCTGGTGAAGGGGCTATTTCTTTCTTAGGGCAACCTTTATTTTCTTTGAATCCCTTTTCCTTTGGACAGGCATCCGCATTGTCATCTACCCCATCACCATCTGAATCTTTTGTATTTGGATCAGTTCCTCGTTCATTTTCATCCTTATCCTTCAACCCATCCCCGTCGGTGTCAGCATTAGGACAACCAAATAGATTTATTTCACCAGCCTCATACGGACATTTGTCTTTCGCATCAATTACCCCATCCTTGTCCGAATCTATCAAGTTATCCGAAGTGTCTGTTTTTCCTGAATCAAGTGGCTTTAGCTCACTATACACCAACCATCCAATAAAAATGGATGAAAGCACTACGAAACCGAATATGTTTTGGCGTTGTGTCACTATTCGACTGTTCTATTCAAAATATTTCCATTCCAACCCGTGATTTTATCATGTGCTTCCGCAATTGTCTTTCCTTTTGTTAATTTGGCATATGTCACATCCCATAATTGTCGGTCTGTATTTGTAATTTTCTCAAGTGAAGGATTCCTTAGTTTAATATCATTAAACAAGTTTTTCAAAGCCAAGTAATCCTCTTCTGTTGTAACCTTACCTGCCGGAGGGGTTGGCGGATTAGGTCGAATAGTTCCACCAGTCTCCCTAGTTGATTCAGTGCCCCCTGACCCTGTTTTTTTCTTCTTAGTCGCGCAATTTTTCAAGATGTGGTTAATATCAGCTTCACTGATTTTTGTCCATTTTTCACTCGCGTCATTCACTTCTTGTTTTTGCCATGTGCCTTGGTAATACCTCCACTTTACATTATTATAAAGCATCCCTTTTTCTGAGGTAAAGCCTTGTTTTATGGTGTATGTATTGCCATTGTATATGATGTCAACCTTTTTATTTTCATCGAAATCATCTTCCGGTGCAGGAGTTGTTTCTGACTCAGGGCAACCTTTATTTTCCTTGATTCCCTTTTCATTTGGACAGGCATCAGCTTTGTCATCTACCCCATCACCGTCGGAGTCCGCTTTTTTCGGATCTGTCCCATTTGTTTTTTCTTTTGAATCTGATATTCCATCATTATCTGAATCCAAACAACCATGCAACTTTTTTGAACCCTTTTCATTTTTGCACCAATCTTTAGAATCAGCTATACCATCTTTATCACCATCAGGGCATCCATCGCATGCTGATTCGCCTGCTTCTTGGGGACATTCATCCTCGCTATTTACGATTTGATCACCATCCCTGTCATAAAGCTGCACTGGAAATTCCAAGAGTATACTTATCGTGACAGTCAAAAGAATTAGTGCCAAACCCGTAACAATAGAATAAGTAAGAAATTTACGTTTTTTCTTTTCTTTTCGGGCTGCATCTTCACGCGCAGCATCTTCCTCGTTCTTCTTCTTGCGCTCGTCATCGCGAAATTTCTGAATCGTTCTGCGGTCATTGTCCGATAACCGGTTATGATCACGCAATTGTCCTAGGAGCGAACTTGCTGCCGCCTCATTACCGCTTTGCAGGAAGACACGAATCTCTTGCGCTCTGCGCTCATCTTCTTTGGACTCTATTTCTTTTGCACGCTTTTTCTTTTCAGTTTCAACAATTGAGCGGATATCACTGCGCAACAATTGGTTGTAAGCAAATGCATCGAACGACTGCAGCATTTGGTCGATTTGACCTGCATTTTTTAGGTTGATTAATTCTGTTTCCTTCTCGGTAATCAAACGTTGTTGTTCAGCCTTTGCCGCTGCTTCGCTGGCAGCTTTTGCTGCAATTGTATCCACCGCTTCAATGACCTTGAGCATGGGCATGATTTCATTCCTCAATCCAGAATTCTGAAAATCCACGTTTGCATCGTAGAAAATGGTCTCTGTAAAAGGCACGTACTTACTACCACCGGTTAAGAATGAATCTAGGTCTTCCTCAGCACGAAAAGGTATTGCTTTACTCCCAGGCATTTCTGATACTCGGGCATCAACCAAAACCAATTTAGCAACAATGCCTTGAATTTGTTCCGCAGTAAAATTGTTTACTCGCGTGTTTCCTTGCACAGATTTGTACCATTGCACAAATTGCTGTAAAAAGGTTCTTGGCGATGTCGATAGGGCCTTGTTCTTATCGAAAGTCAAGGAAATAGCTACATACCCCGATCGCGGATTCCCGGCTGCAACATATTCAAAACTATCAGTATGCAAGATCGTCACTACCGTATGGCTACTTGTGCGGTTTACGATATAGGCATTTCTTGGTCGTGACAAGTCTGCCAAGCCCCTATAAATGTCTTTTTGCAGATCTTTTACATCTGTAAAATTGTGTGAGTGAAAAATCCCACTGTCTTCAAAACCAGCGCGGATACCCCAAATGGAAACGTCTACTTTACTCATAATTACCAAAGTCCAAAACCTTTCTTCGTGAAAGGGAAATCTTCTAATATTTGATCGGTCAATAATTTTGGATAGTTCTCCAAATTCACATTCGTTGCAGGATTCTTATCTTTCATCAAGTGTGTCAATTCTGAAGGACCTATGGAGTACGGAAACGACTTCAAGGTCAGTTTGTGTTTCTTCTTCATCTCTTGACAGTAGGACAGAAAGTTTCGGTAATTGCGCTCGATGTATTCCTTAGCATACCCTTTTTTATCGTCTGTTGGAAATAAATCGGCCTTCGTTACGACCATGTAAATGGTTTCTGTACGCGCCATGATTCCTGCTTTGTCCAACTGTGCAATAACTTCTTGCAAGTTTTGATCTTGTTCCATCAAAGCGACAGACTGATCTTCCTTGAAATAATCCATCACAAAGATGAGGCACTTGCTATTTTCATTGGTCAAATAATCCCGAATGGCTTTAAACTCTTGCATTCCATCATTACCTACCTTTCTGAATTTCTCACCCGCCATATCGATAAGGTTCATGTCGCGACTCGAATCAGCGTTATCCGGATTTCGAAGCGAAAGTGGGATGTAATTGATCAATTCTGTCGGAGTTGAGCTCGGTAAATACCCTTGAGCCATCCCCATGATCAACTGATTTGCATATTTATTTCCATGCGTATTGTTTACTTCTCTGCGCAATAAACCCGATCGGTTTCCATAGTAAAGAAAGCTCGCAAGCATCGTAGACTTTCCAGAAGCTGGCATCCCCAAGAAATAGATGTCGGTTGCACCAGTGCGCAACGGTGGGAGTTCCGTCAATGGTGGAAAATACGTTACCTGAGGCACAAAATTTCGGATCATATTGATCATGTCTGACGAATACCCAAAGTTATTGATCAGGTCAGCCTCCGAAATTTCATTGCTTATCAACGCATCGCGCACATCGATAGCCGTAGCCGTTCTTTCGCGTATGCGGTTAATCATATTGCTTGTACCTGATGTTGGTAAAGAAATTGGCGGGAAATCATCTAATCCAGGACCTGATGGTGTTACTGGTGGTGGAAGAACTATTTTTGGATCTATTTGATTCAATCTTTCTTCATCCATTCCTGCATCCTCTAATTCATCTCGCGAGATGTCCTTTTTGTTGAATACATCTTTCACAAAATCAATGGGCAGCGCATTCAATTGGTTGGATTGTAAGCCACCGCGTATCAATTCTGATAAGGAAATCTTCAATACAGATTGATGCATAGCTATAATTTCATCCGTCGTTTTCGACTTTATGCTACGCAACATAAAATCGACTAAAACTTGATCTTCTGGTGTTCTAATTGACATAATTTCTTTTTATTTATTTCAGCGCTTCTACTTTTTTTACCATTCTACTACGTCAGAACTTCCATTATCCGGTTTACGTCGAGTGCCATACGTTCGTGAAGGTGCCATGAAATAGGGTATCAACATAAGGAATTGAATAACGACAATAATCAAAAAGGACAAAGGATTTAGCTGTGCATTGAACAAGGCCCATGGTTGCGCTATAAGTGTCGGCTCCAAAGCAGAATCAATGTTTGTTTTCAACTGCGCACCGCCTGCATTTTCTTTCAAGTATGTGTTTAGTGCTTCTTTGGATTGTGTCAATTTTTGATCAATATCTGTAAGTACACCATTGATACTCAAACGTGAGAAATTGATGATTTTTCCTTTTTGTAGGTCGATGTATTCTTGCGTTTTTCCAAACAAACTGGTATCCGCTTTAACGAACTTCATTCGTTCAATGTCTATAAAAACAGTAACGCTCTCATTGATATTATTTTTGTCAACAGTTCTAAGAAAAGCATCATCGATATTCGGCAATTCGCGTTTTAGATCATCGGAAGTTATTTCCTCTGAAACGAAACAACGATTGAGTTGGAAGATCATATCAGTTCTTGTCGCATCTAGAAAAAGTTCATACGATTTCTTGTATTCCCCTTTCAGGCTATTCAGTGTATTCAATTTCTCAATTCCTTTTTGCTCAATAATCGCTCGCTCTTGAATTTCTACATTGAATGCGTGAAGCGCGATAAACGTTACCGGAATGGAAACTAGCGCATACAGCACCCAAATCATGCGTTCGCCAAACGAAAATCCTCCGCGCTTCTTTCCCATTTTTGCACCTACCATGTACCAAACGATATAGTACATACCGGCCACGAGAATGGCGCTTGTAGGAATCGCCATGAATAGGTTTCCATCAAACATATACAGGGATCCTAAAAAGACGCCAACAAATAAAAAGAAGATACTGGTTTGTTGCGCGAAAGCAATGGTTTTTTCGGATTTCGCTTCGTTGTTACTCATAGTTAGTCGTTTAGTTTTTCAAATTTAATAAAAAATAAAAGGTTAAAGTGAACGTGCCTTTCGTATTGCTTTGTCTAATTGCAGCAATGGGGCGATTCGGCGATCGTTTAAAGGCTTGGATGTGGCTCTTAAAATTTGACGTATTTGCGCATTCGTCAATCTCGGATTTACTGACTTCATTAATCCTATAGCCCCAGCCACTACAGGGGATGCCATACTGGTACCATCCAAAAACTGGTATCGATTCCCGGGTACGGTACTGTAGATATGCTCTCCCGGTGCACTGATGAAACAGTCTTTTTCGCTGCGAAGAAAGAAGTTACTAAACACTGCCTTTTTATCCATTTTATTGGTAGCTGCAACCTTAATCACTTGATTGCTACGCTGCATCGGATCAAGTCCAACTAAAATGTTTTGATTTCCCCCTGCCAATACAATCGTCACATTGTTGTCTTCTGCCACTTGAAACAATTCCTTCCAAAAATCGGCTTCATCTAAGCCATTGTTGCGGGCAATTTCCTCCATTTGACTTGGGCTGAGTGATTCAATTTCTTCCGAGAATTGTTTCCCCAAGGACATATTGATGACATCTGCTCCATGTTTAATGGCATATAGTATCCCGTCGATGATGTCTGTCATGGTGAAAAATCCGTCCTCACCAGCTGCTTGAATTGGCATGAGGCGGCATCCTGGTGCAATACCGCTTAGTCCCTTTCCATTGTCTCCTTTGGCTAAGGCAATACCCGCAACATGGGTTCCATGGAAACGATCCGGCCCACTGAAGATGCGGCTGTTGTCATTGACTACATTGTAGCGTTTCACGATATTGTTGCGCAATTCCACATGGTCTAAATCAAAGCCATCGTCGATCACTGCAATGACAACCGAAGTATCACCAGTGGTAATGTCCCAAGCTTTGTCCGCATTGATGGACTTTAAGTACCATGATTTATCCGTTGAACTAAAGTCAGGATCATTGAATGAACGTCCAGATTCAAAGACAGCCTCATCCCAAATCAGCAAGTCGTATTTCGCCATTTTCGTGCGAATAGTCTCTTTGATTTCAGTTCGTTCCTCCTCAGGGAAGTTGAATTGTAGACGCGAAGTTTCCTCGTCATAATAGACCACTTCATATTCTTCATCGGCAAATTCATGCTTCAATTCGATAGCAAAATGCTTGAAGTTCTGTGTTTTCTTCTTCAACGCGATATTGACAACGTCTGAAATAATTCGAGCGTGCGATTCTTCGTCATCAATAAATTTAGTTGTATCGATTGGTTCAGTGCGGTGCCTTGGTTGTTCCGGCATTATTTCACTGTACAATTTATCTTGCTCATCTTGAGGTAACTCAGAAGCTAAAAAAGGTTTTGTTTCACACCCTCTGAACAAAAAGAAGAGCAACACAGCCAGTAGAATCAAAATCAACCACCAAAAGCGTTTTGCAAAGCGCTCAATAGCATCGAGGAAACGAAAGAACCAATGTTTTTGAGCAACGATTGGCACAGGTCTCGGTGGATTCGTATTGGTTGTAATCGGTTCCTCTGGAATTTCAGGTTCAGGTTCAACAATCGGCACCTCATCGACTATAGGCTCCTCGACTTCCTCTGCGAACGGTTCATGAACTTCTTCAACTTGAACTTCAGTAGGCGCATCTGGAATCACTTCTTTTACAGGCTCAGCGATTTCCTCTTCAGCGGGAACAGGGTTTTCTTCGCTAGGTACATCATCACTAGGAAGCGCACTCGAAAACGATTCAAACGGCAAATAGTAATTGGCTTTTAAACGGAATTTCCATCCCCATACGATCGCAAGTTGAGTACCATCAGAGAAAAGCATGTTTGAGTCATGATCGAACACCGCCTTGAGGGTGTCTGCCCACCCCGCGTAATCTGCATCTGCCGCTTGTTTGTACTGGGTACATTTCGCATGTATGGTGTGCACGTAGGCATTGTATTGAATCAGAACCGCTTGCTTTTGGGAGGGCGCAAGTTCTTCTATAGGTCGAAAATCTCCAGTTAGCTCGGTATAAAATGTGATGCTTTCGCCAGACTGTATAGGCTTACAGAGTATAGCAGCGAGGTCATCTTTAAAATTCCGTTTAATAAAGCTATGAATGGACTCATATTGACGAAACACATAATTTCTCCCTGAGGATATGGGAACAAAACGATCTCCCTGTAAAGTGAAAATTTTCTTCATTT
>Ga0315908_10000964_pt1 | contig 22167 bp, 11 predicted proteins | sample LakEriMetagenome_12_FD_203520 | JGI IMG/M metagenome (GOLD analysis project Ga0315908, IMG submission 203520) | Freshwater fungal communities from buoy surface, Lake Erie, Ohio, United States - Buoy 4 MA124 | ecosystem: Environmental > Aquatic > Freshwater > Lake > Lake biofilm | place: USA...
CAAATGGATTGAAACTTTATAGCAATATTATCCTGAAAAAAACTCATTTACAAAAGATGACTCTCATGTTGTTTAATTACTAAATGCTTTTATTTATAAAGGACCTTATGGCAATCATTTTTGTTTTGTATTTGAAATTTTAGGAGTAAATTTATTAGAAATAATTAAAAGATATAATTACAAAGGAGTTCCTATTAATATTTGTTGAATAATCGCTAAATAAGTATTAATTGGATTAGATTTTTTATCATGAGTTTGCAACATAATTCATACAGATTTAAAACCAGAAAATGTATTGATTTAGCTAACATAAGAAGAAATAAAGGATATTGTTGAAAATGGATAATTATAAGCCAATAAAATGCATAATAAAAGAATAATTTTTTATTAAAAAGCATATGGAATCGATAAATAAATATAGCTGAAATAAAAATAATAATATCAATAATAATAAAATGAAAATAATGTTCAGTTAATGTAGGAGTAAATAAAATATTTATTTATTATAGATAGAAGCAAATGGATAAAAAAAAGAAAAAAAATTAAAAAAAAAAGGAAGCTAAAAAAAAAAAAAAAAACTAATAAAAGTAAGAAGAAGAGATAGAAGAGATAAAGAAAGATTAATAAAGAGAGATTAACAAAGAAAAAAAGAATTGAATAGATGATTGAACATTTTTAGATAAGTAAAAATTAAATATAAAAATATAAGAATATTAGAGAGAGGAGAGAAGTTAGATGAAAAAGTGAGGATAAAAATAGCAGATTTAGGAAATGCTTGTTGGACTCACTATCATTTTGCAAATGAAATTCAAACGAGGTAATACAGATCCCCTGAAGTTCTTATTGGAGTTAATTATAACACAACAGCTGATATTTGGAGTTTTGCTTGTATGCTTTTTGAATTAATTACTGGAGAATTTCTATTTGAGCCCAGGAAAGGACCTAATTTCAGTAAAAATGATGATCATTTAGCCTAGGTATTATTTATTATACTCTTATAAATTTTATATTTATTATTTATTTATATTTTAATGTTTATTTAAAAAAAATATTTTGATTTATAGATCCAAGAATTACTATATAAGTTTCCTAAAAGGTTTGCATTCAGTGGAACTAAATCCCGTAAATATTTCAATTAAAATGGAGATTTAAAAAGAATTCCTTAATTGCATTAATGGCCATTAATAAAAGTATTGAAAGAAAAATATAGATTTAAAGATGATGAAGCAATTGCTTTTTCTTAATTCTTACATTGAATGTTGGAAATTGATCCAAGAAAGCGAGAAACAGCTGAAAGCTTACTAAATGACCCATGGTTGTATATGGAACACAAAGAAAACTTTAAGGTGAGTGATTACGAGTATACTATTTAGCAGAAAAAGAAAGAGTTTTTATAAGATAATAATAAAGTTGAATTAAATATAGAGGATTCTAGTGTCCTTTATTAAAATGATAGTGAAAATGACGAAGCAGATATTGAGGATAATCAAGATCATTCCAAAGAATTTGTTTCTTAATATTCTGAATAAAGTCTTGATATTATCAATGCCGAAAGAAGTTTTCTAAATTGTGGCTATCTCGGATATTAGACTGGAATCTAATTAAGTGAGTTAGATACTACTGCAAATTGGCAATTTATTTGACTATTTATTTCATTTTTCATTTTATTTATATTTTATTTTATTTTATTAACAATTATTAAAAAAACCTAATTAATTATGTTTATTTTATTTATAAAAATTAATATGTAAATAAATTACTATCTTTTAAAATATTTAGTATGTTATTTTAATAATTATCAATATACAAAATTTTAATTCAATCTTTTAAATTAGATTATGAATCTTTATTTTATTTATAATTTTAATTATTTTCTTCTTCGGATATAATTATGTCATTTTTTTAAAAATCTCTTTCTTATTTAAATTGGGTAATATTATTTGAATTTTCTATTTGTTAATATGAAAAAATTTTCTATGAGTCCTCTTTTTAAAAATCGTAAAATAATTCAGTATTATTAAAATTCTTTACAATTTAATTTTATATAATTTTGTAAGATTCATTTAATTATAATTGTGTATTATTAGAATCATCTAGAATTTATTATGATAAAATTTATTAAGATTCATCTGGTTAGAAATCTTGTTTTGATTGTGTATTATTAGAATGATCTATAATTTATTGTGATACAATTTTTTAAGAATTTTGTATTTATTAATTTTTTAGTAATTATTATTATTCTTCTTCTTCTTCTCCTTCTTAAAAATCGGTTTAGTGTTATTTCAATTTAATAGATTGTTATATTGATTATTATAATTATAATTAATTATTTTCATGAAATTTAGGATGAATAGGAGTAATAAAGAATCTGATAATAAAAGAGATAATATTAAGTATTATGATAATAAAAAATCCTTAATTATAAAAAGAATAAGTTGGATTGATGATTTAAATAGGTAAAATATCAATAAGTTTTTAAATAGTAATAACTTTAGAATTAACAAGAATTTTAGCTTAGTAATAAGGATACCCATAATGACCAAAAAACTTATCAAAATCTGCTTCAGAAATAAGAGAGAGTAACTACTAAATATTTTGATTAAAAGAATACTAAAATGATCGTATCAAAATAAGTGGTCCTACAAGTGCTGATAAAGTCTAAGCTAATAACATTCTGCCATGAACAAAAGCTAAGTACTTAGTGCCAAAGAGATCAGATTCATATGCAGGACAAACAGCATAAACTCCTCCCAGAATAAACAATACCAAAAAACAACATATTTAATACATAATAAACATTATTTACAATTATGAATTACTATAATCTTACTTGAACCAGCCCATGTTAATAAGATTGACAAGGATGGGAATGGAAATGTATACTGGAATGCTCATATATGTGAATATCTTGAAAGTGTTGGGTCGACCTATCATGTCCGATACTCCTCCCCAGAAAAAACGGCCTGATAAGTTCCCTAGGGTTAAAATCATTAAAAAGTTTGTGCTGTTTTGTTAAGTCACGTTCTAAGGCAGGCATTGCTCAAATTAATCTTTTAGCATTGATTTAGATATTGACAATAACCCGATCCCACCACTTGTTAAACAGAAAAATACTATAAATAAACTCCAAAACTATACTGTTTTTATTACATTTATAGGACTTACATTAAAACCATTATTTTCTAAATCACTATTTTAATCGTGATGATCTAATATAGATTATGATTTATTAGTATTAGATTCATGGGGTTTTTTGATTATGATAGCTGAAATTGTGATAACAAGTGTGTAGAGAATAGAAAGTATTAACAAAACAGGAGCAGCTCCAGTGTTGCCAGAATTTACTTAATAAAAACCTTCTTAAAGATTGGGAATCTATAATTACTTAATATCCTTTTTATTAAGGAAGATGACTTCATGAAGAATATGATTATCTAAAATATAAGTAACTCCTAATTTATGTACCACATCAACTTAATAAATATCATGAAAAATAGGTAAGATCTAAAAAGAGTCAATAATGAGTTAAGTAATAGGCGCAAAAATAAATGCTCCTAATCCATAACTACCAATAGCCAAAGCAGTAGCCATACCAACTCTTTAAGGATACCATTAAGTAATAAACTAAACTAAAGTTGAATAACCAATACCTATTCCTATTCCACTAGACACTCCATATCCCAAATACAGTAAACCCAAATTATGTTGATTTACTCCTATTGAGGAGATGAAATAGCCTCCTCCATAGAAACATCCTGCTAGAAATACACTGACTTTTATTCATAATTCAAGTTAGTATTTCCCAAAAATAGAGGAATATATTCCAGATACTCCTATTATCAACGTAAGGGGAAATGTGCTTTCTTGTAAAGTCCAGTCTAAATGGGATTCTTTTAATACGCCTTTTTCCATACAGATTTTTGAAGCTATTACACTCCAGCTATATGATGCGCCAAAGCACATCATTATTAATACTACTAAAATGCTTTGAATTATTTTATCTTTATCTCATATTATTGTTTCATCATTCTTTACATTTATAATATTATAACCCATTGTTTAATTTATTTTTATTAATTATAATTATTATAGCGTAATAATTATTATTATTGATATAAGAATGAAATCACTTTCCATAAATGTTAACATTAGCAAATAACTGCCCATTATTATCTGCAAGATTATTATCATCATTCCATTGCCTGATTCCAGCACTCTTTAGATAAAACTATTTATGATAACTGATTTCATCCCTTATTCCGATTCCTACACAATCTAAACTACATTCATAGCCGTTAACATCCTTTTAATAATGAGTTTTTTTTCTACTGAAAAATGAGCCGATCCTCATCTTAATAGAATTAGAATTATTAGGCATTTAAAACACAGCATTAATTCTCCAATAAGGTTACATAACCCTGACATTAGGAAAATCATAACCTAAAATAAGCTCAAGAGGATTCCTACAACCTTCAACATATTTAAGAACCTAAGTTTTATTACTTTAGAAATCTAACAATAAGGGTCTCTTAAAATCTTTTTTGAGAATTGTGAATCTAACTTCCTATGAATTATTATCAACTACTTCTAACTTTATGTATTCTACTTCCTTTGTAATAAACTCTTCACGAACAATGTAATTATCAAAATCTTTTTAAATGAATGGTTAAAATGGAGTTGATTAGCCTTCTGTCCAATACTTTGAACAAAATTCCATTTCATTTCCTGTTAGTTTCATTAATGGAGTAAAAAAAGAGTATTCTTCTAATTCTTTTTCTTTTACTTTTTAAATTATTTCCTTGTCACTTGAAATATAAAAGCTGCATAATTATCTTCTATAACCTTCTAAATTTCTGCTCTTTTTATATTCAGATAGTTCTTAGTAATTATTTTCATTTTCTTCATTTAAAATGTAACTTAATTATCTAAAGATTGTATTTAATTCTTCTCTATATATGCTGCTTTATTCAATAATGTTATTTTCCTCCCATTTTAACTCCTTCGCTTCTTATAAAAACATTTCTTAATCTTCTTACTCATTATTTTTTAATTCTTTTAATTTTTCCTAAAAAAATTATAATATTTAATCTTAATTTTTGTTTAATATTTATTGTCTATTTTTTAGTTATTATATGCAAGTATTAATTTTTTTATTAACCATCATATTTAATTTTTCAATAATATTTTCACCATATTTTTTTAATTCTTTTTCTTATTCCTTTACTTCTTTATCAACCTGCTCTTTTAAATTATTTTCTTATAACCTTTAATATTTTTTCTGAATTTCATAATCTTTAATTATTTAAATATCATCATTTTCTGTTTTGTTTTTGCTTTCAGCAAAATTATTTAAAAATTCATTTGACTATTAAGTTTATTCCTTTGTTTTATTTTTTCTAATCATAAAATTATTTTTATAAACTATATCTGATGTTAGATTATAATATACAAAGAGGGTTTTTATATAATTGAAAAAAATTCATAATAATGTCTAAAATAAATTTAGAAGATTATTTATGCAAAGATAAAATAGGTTAAGGATAAAGTCCTGTATTTAAAGTTAAAAATAGATTATCAGGTAAAGAGTATGCATTAAAAAGAATTAAAAGAAGGAATATAAGTGAACATAATACTGATTTATGTGAAATATTAAGAATAATGGAATGCAATCATTAGAATATTATAAAAATATTAGGTTATGAAGTAAAAATAAATGAAGAAAACTAAATAACTTTTTACACTCTTTACATATTGATGGAATTGTAAGAACAAACACTAGCAGATGAAATAATATACAGAAGATCTAATAATTAACTATTTTCTCAATATGAATATTATTGTATAATAGATCAGCTATTAAATGTTTTTTACTATTTATAAGAAATTTAAGAAATTGCTCATAGAGATATTAAGCCTTAAAATATTCTTTATTCTTAATCTACTAACACTTTGCAGATCATTGATTTTAACGATTGTTTTAAGTGCAATAGAATTAATAAAACATAAGGTTCAACCTAATTTAGTGATTAATTGGTTGGAACTCCTTATTATATGTCTTAAGAATTAAAAGACTAATTTTACAGCAAAAACAAAGTTAAATTGCATTATAATCCTTTCAAATCTGATGTTTTTAGTTTAGGATTAAGCTTATTAGAAATAGTAGAGTTGAAAGTCTAGGAGTCTAATTTGACACTTACAGAAAGACTAGAATTAGTTTGAGATTATTATGGAGATAATTTTTATAATTTGATTTATAAAATGTTGGAAAAAGATGTTGAATAAAGACCAGACTTTATTTAATTATATTAGAGTTATGAATATTCCAAAATATAAGAAGAAATAAATAATTAAATAAGCTTTATAGATAATATATAATCCAGTAATAAAAACAATTATTTTAATTTAAATAGTAATTTTAATTTTAATGCTATAAGTGATTTGTAGAGTAATAACTAGGTTTCTTTTAGTGAGTGTAGTTTGTCTAAAAAAGAGGTTATTTCTGAAGAAAACACTTCATAATTGTCTTAATTTAAGTTTTTTGATACTTAAATTCAAAGAATTTCTAATTTTACTGAAAAATTTATTAATTTTTATAATTAATTTTAATCCATTAAATAACCTATGGATAAAAATGATCAATCTTTTTATATTTAAAATTAAAATAATCTTCTCACTTAAATTAAATAAATATAAAACTAACTAAAAATAAATCAATATTAAATCAAAATTTTTTAATAATAAAAATAAAAAATTTAATAAAATATATTAGATGATTAAAAACATTAATATTTTTCTAAGAATATAAAAGAAAATAAAATTTAAACTGAAATAAAAAATAACATAAAATTTGAAAAACAATTTAAAAAAGAGTATTCTGAAAATGAAGATGATAAAAGTAGTAAAAAAATTTAAGATAATTCTATTGATTTTGTTTAATTAAAAATTATTGAATTAAATAAATTTACAAAAAAAAATTAATCATCTCCTAATTTAATTAAATTGATTATTAATAATTAAATACAATAATGAAAAATTGAATATTGTTTACAAATTTTGATAATAAATATAAATTTAAAAATTGATTTTTAATTTTAATAAGTAATTTATTCAAAAAGAAAAGTCTTATAAATTTTGGATTTAATTTTATTTTAATTTTATATTTTCATTAAATTATTTTTAAAATTTTTAATAATCTTTAAATTCTTGAATTATTTATTCTGAATTTTATGAATTTTTATCACTATCATAACTTTTGCTATTTGAATTATTATAATCAGAATCAGAATCATCTGGATAATCATTATATGGATTATTTTCAGAATTAGAATCAAAATCTTCATCATTTAATGCAGATTTTTAATATTCATTTTAATAATGATATTAGTGTATATTTTCATTATCAATATTTATAATTTAGATTTTGTTTAAATTATCTATTTTTTCTTCTTTTATAAATTAATAATAGTCATATTCATTATCTAAATCATTTAGAAATTCTAAATTTTTTTATACTTATTCAATATAATTATTATCTTTTTTATTTTTTATTTCAAAAATATTTAATCCTCAATTTTCTAACATTTCTTTTTGTTTTTATTCTTCAAATATTTTGTTTATTATATTTTGTTAATTTTCTTTAAAACTTAATTTTTCTCTATTTTTTTATTATAAAATTTAATTTCTATTTTTTCTTATATCTTACATATTCATATTTAGTTTTTGTTAGATTAATAATTAAATTTCATTCTTATCTATTTTTTCTACAATTATTTTATTTTAAAGATTTAATTATTAAAATTCTTCTAATAACTACTACTAATCATCAATATGTCTTTTTTTCTTTTGATTAAGCTGTAGAAATTATTAATTATCGCTATTTTATTTTCTTTTAATTCTAAAAAGAATAATATTTTATAAATTCTAACTTTTTAATTAATCTATATTTTTAAAACTTTTTATTTTTTTTATTGTTCTTTATTCCATATATTTTAAAAGATTTATAAAAATAAGCAATAATATAGAAATAAGCTACTTTAAAATAATTGAAAAGTAAAATAAATATAAAAATAATAATATTATATTAATTAAAATATGGACTAAAGTAATTTGAACAAAATATTAAAATTTTTTATTAAAAATACACCTTCTGGTGAGACTGATGTTCTATTAGAAAGTAAATTAATATTAAAAAAATAAGATTATCATAAATGTGTGGGAAGTAATTTAGATTCTAATTAATTAAATATTTAAATGAAGTAATTTAATGAGGAGCATTTGATAATAGTTAAACAAAATAATTATAAAGTAAAAAATATTATATTACATTATTAAATCAATAATTAATATTTTTAAAGTTCGTTATAAATAAAGAGAGTTTTTTAGATCAATTTTATATAGATTAACTTAACAAAAAAAAAGTTTACGTTGATCATATCAAATAGGAAATATAAAGTATAGAAGATTTCAATGAAATAAATATTAATTTAGAATTAATGTATAATAATTTAATAATAAATAGAAAATTAATTGAACCTTTAATTTAATAATATTTAAGAAATTATTATAAAGAATAAGAAAGCCATTTTTAAAGTAAAATATTTTAAAATACTTAATAGTATTTTAAAAATAAGACAAGTCTATTGTTATTTTTATATCCTCAAAAAATTATAATTTCAAAAACTACTTGTAAATTTATAATTTATTTATTTTTTTATTTAATATTAAGTGGAGGTGAATGGAATTCTACCTGGATATTCGATAACAATAATTAGAAATTATAAGGAAAAGTAGATATTAATTGTCATTTTTTTGAAGATTCAAACATTTAATTTAATAGTTCAAAATAATTTAATTTAAATTTAAAAATTAATTAAAATGATAATAAAGAAATTGCTGAACAGATATCGAAAAATATATAGGAACAAGAGTTTAATACCTAAATAGGATTTGATTAGTATTTTAATGATTTAAAAGAATAGAATTTGAAAAATCTAAGAAGAATTCTACCATGTAAATAAATAAATAAAAATTTAGATAATTAATAAAGAATGTAATGGAATTAAGATTATCATAACCTTCTAGAAAAAATAAAAGAAATATGAATAGATATATAAAAATAAATATAAATAATATATATGTATAATTATGAATAATGAGAAATTAATATAAGTAAATGTTAATCAATAACCTCCAAAAGGACAAAGATTAATATTTTAACATAAAGGAATGATAGGATCCATGAAGAGAATACTTTCAACTAAAACATTAAACTGACTATAAAGTACTTTGCAATATTTAGCAAATGAGGAAGTCATTTCATTATTGCATAAATAGTCAATCTACTCCTTAATATTATTATAAGCACAGTTCCATTAAGGATCAGGAAACCTACTTCTTCTTCTAAAGTTAGAGTCCTGCTATATCCTTTCCCTCAAATGGGTTTTAAGTTTATGAGAATGTTTGAGTTTTCCTTTAGATTTCTATTAGAGATGTAGCAAAGTATCCAACTAGGATTTGTCCATAAACTAGTTGAACTCTTTCTCCTAAATAAACCCAATAAATGCTTAAGCCTATTTAGGAGGAATTTATCCCCCACAAGGCGGCAAATAAACACAAGGCGGAACCAAACAACAAAACTAAGTAGATGATGATGATCCACCAGACTCCTATGATGATTTTTCGATATATTGAATATGTTCGTTTCGGGCTGGACTCATATCCTTACTGGCTTGAATTAGAGTCTTACCATACTTGTAAGGCTCAGTATTGACCTTAACTCCTTCATGCTTGTTAGTATGGACTCTTTTTATATCATGCTAATTCTCACTGGCAATATCGATAGTTGTATCGTAATTATAATGACGAGTTAGTCTGCCCTTTTTGTCATACTTGTCAAATACTGCACCTTTGTTGGTGTCCTAATGATTATAAATAGCTATAGGTGAATAATTTCTATTACGGAGAGCTGTTTATTTGTCATGCAATACTTTATCACTTTCTTTGAATTCTTCATCTAATCTGTGCTCAACGTCGTGATAAGTTGATAGATTCTCAGGAGTTAAAACTGTTGTTTTATATACTGCTCCCATATCTGTTACTGTTGATATTGTGCCTTTATTTCGATCGATTATTTTTTTAGTTGTTGGGTGACGCACGTCATAATATGTTAATTATTTCTGACTTATTTATTTTGGCTCTTCTACTTCGTCGACTTTTAATTTGTTTACGTTTGTCAAAGAGCCACTTGATTACATTATGTTTCCATTAAATAAATTATCGAATCTATTTTGTTTTAAATTCCATTTATATTTCTTGTGCTTTTTCTATTTCTCACTAAATCCTATTTAATTACTAATTTATATGAATGATTACTATTATTACTATTATTTTTTATTAATTTCCTATTATAATTAATTATCCTCCTCTTTGAATTAATAATTAGATCCTAACTTCATAAGATTTTCTAGATTTTTTTTATAATAATCTTTCATACTTCCTCTTACTCCAACTGATAGAGAATTATTATTGAATCTGATTAATCCTTCAGAATCAGTTTATTTTTAAAACCTTTAAATATTTGTAGTTTTGGACTAAGAATCTATAAGACCAGATTTTAAATCAGTCACACTGGAAGTGACTATTCTTGAAGTAGTTTTTTCGGGAAAACTATAGACTTTATTGGAGTTATCATTATTAGAATTATCAGAATTGGATCCATCACTATTAGCATTATTACCTTTTAATAATTAAAATTTAATAATACCTTTTTTTTCTTTCCTAGCAACATAATAAACATGATCCCCGTCTTTAATAATTCCCATCTCTTTTTTTCTTATTTCTTCTAATTTCGCATCATATAATAACTTCCATTTAGAAAAGAAAGTGGGATCAGGACGCCATTCTCTTTATCTTTCTTTAACTCTGGTAATGTCAAGCATGTCTGGACAGTTTTTAGCAATGTCAAATGATTTCTATATTTTTTACAATATATATTAACAAATCACGCATCCTTCTTCTAAAATCAAAGAAGAATCTATTTCTTTTAATACATCCTATTTATTATATTTAACTAATTTTTTTTATATTATGTATATTATTTCTATTTTATTTTACTTAAGGAGCTCTCCGTATTGTTTAAAATTGACTGTATTAAAATTATTTTAATATTAATAAAAATATTATAAAATACTACATTTTTTTAATATTATTTTTATCTATTAAAGTCAAATATATTACTATAATTATGAAGATAAAGAGATAAATATATAATATTTCATTAAATGATTGTCTTAATATATGAATATAATAATGGATAATCTTTAATTCCATTTTTGGGTTCAAAATGATAAACAGGTATTTAATCTTGTTAAAAGATTTGTAAAAGTGTGAAAGTATTAGCAAAGTAATCATTTAATCGTGAATTAATAACTTTTTCAGTATCATCTTCTCTTTAAATTAAATTAGTTTAGCAATTATCACATTAACCAGCATTTAACGGATTAAGAGCAGGCATACAATAACCATCTCTATTTATATTGCATATGTTGTATGATTTTTTACAGTTCAAGCAAACTCTCCTTCCTTATAGCTTTTATTATAAAATATCTCTTCTTAATTTAATATTTACAACTAAATCTATTTTTATTTATTATAATCCCATATATTTGTATTAATTAAAGTTTCTTGGAAATCCATCTATCAATCTGTTTTTATTTTTTTATGAGATTATTTATTATATAATTTAACAAACTATATTATTATCTATTAATCTACCTTTTTAAATATCATCAATAGTCTTTTAATTTAAATTCAAATTATTTAATCCTATATCTTGTTTTTAATTTATTTATTTAACTAATTTCCTCAATTCATCACCTATAGAAATATGATCAATATCAAAATCTTTTTCTAATAGTTATGAATATGTTCCTTTTCCACTTCCTGGTGCTCCAAAAATCAAAATATTTTTTTTAATATTATCTGATTAATTTTTAATACAATATTTTCTGAATATTTATTTTGTTAATTTATTCATATTAAATTAATTATTTAATAAAACATAGTTAATATTTAATTATAAATTGATAAATCAAATAATAAATTCTTGACCTTAAGTAAGATTGTAAATTTTGCCGTCCAATTCTAAAGAAAACTTGCCATCTATTATAATTAAATTTAATAATATACTATTTTTTTAAACAATTTCTTTAAATTGAGATAAGTTATAGCAATTTATAGCTTATTTTAACATTAAAAATTCATGGGAATCTTTATTCTAAAAATAAAAAAATAATTTAATACTAATTAAGTTTATGTTTCTAACTTAGCATTATCAAAAACTACGGCTGAATGAGTAATAATAATTTCAAACTCAAGATTATCAAAATTAAATTATTATTTGATAATGATTTAATGATGTTTATCTAAGAAAGAGTAGGAGTATAATGGCTTTTTAATAGTTGATTAGATTTAAAACATATTTTTTTCAATAGCTTTTTATAATTAAACGGAATCTGGATGAATAGAATAGAAAATAAAAATAGAATCTTCAACATTCAATTTTGCTTACTTCCTTAAAGTTTAAATTCTATTAATAAATTCTCTACTTAATCCTTTCAACTTTAATTCTTCATCTTAAGATAAATCTAATAAAACAATAAATTCATCCTTAATGTCAACCGCCTTATTTTCGGGCAACTCAGCAGTTTTTAAATTTTACTTTAGAATAATATCTTCTTCATCCAAAACTTAATTACAAATAGTTATTTTTTTATCAGCCCTAAAAAGTTATATTTATTCCTTAGATAAATTATTGACTTAATTTCTAAAATCATTATTATAATCCTTTTTAAGTTTTTATCCCAATAATTTATGATTAGGAATAGCTTAATATTCTATAAAATCATCAACTTAGTTGCTATAAATAACAGTATTGCAATTAACTTCTTCTTTGATATAAAGCTCTAATTCTTTAAGATTATTTAATTCTTGCTCAGATTTATAATTAAAAATCACACTCAAACTTTGGATTGGTTATTTTAGACTGACTCCTTTTTTTTCTCTCAAGTTTCTAGCAATTTCAATGATAGTCTACATTTAAGTCATAAGTTTTTCAATTTGTTCATTAATTAAATTTTAATTAAAGTTAGGTAATTGTAAGAAATGGATTGACTAGGATTAGAGAGGAGAATCATTTTTGATAACCTTCCTTAGATTTTAATACATAGAATCAGTTATAAAAGGAACGAAAGGGGACATCATTTATGCGGACTTAAAAATAACATTAAAAAGTATAGAAATGGAGAGGGTCCATTAATTCAAAGAGAGTTCTCCTTTGATTCTCTGCCTATTTAACCTGACATACCAATTAGTAAGTTATTCTAAAAACTAGATGAGCTTAGGAACACTGGCTGACAAATCATACTTACCCATATTAAATTTGACAGTTTTGATCAAATTCTCAGTAGCTGCTATAATCCACTTATCCATAATGTTGTCACTGCCTTCGGTTTTTTACTCATCGAATTCGAACTTAGAGTTGTTAACAGTCTCCCATCGTTTTATGTTTTGTATCAAAAATCTATAAGCATTATACCAAGGTAAAAAGATATCCTTGATAATGTCTTTGACTCCCTACTCCTTAAAATTAAGACTCTCTCCTTTGACAAGCGGAGAATTGATAAGATAAAGTCTAATAGCATCAGCTCCAAGTCTATTGATAACATCCATAGGATTAGGATAATTATTAAGTCTTTTACTCATCTTCTTACCGTCCTCTGCTAGAACCAAACCATTGACAATCAGGTTCTTGTAAGGGTGTGAGTCGAAGAGTGCAGTAGAGATTACGTTGAGAGTGTAGAACCAGCCTCGAGTTTGATCAATACCTTCACTGATAAAGTCGGCAGGGAATCTCTATAGGAAATCCTATTCAGTCATTGAGTGTGGGTAGTTCAATTGAGCGTATGGCATAGACCCTGATTCAAACCAACAATCGAACACTTCATCAATTCTTTTTAAATTTCCTTTTCCCATTTTGCTAGGAATTGTAATATGGTCGATAAACTCTCGGTGAATATCATTAATTCCCTATACTCCAGATAACTCTTATAATTCCTTAACACTTCCCACACACACTACCTCTTCATAATCATCACTTACCCAAATAGGAATTGGGTTTCCCCACATTCTATTCCTACTGAAACACCAATCTTCAGCCTATTACAACCAATTATGGAATCTTTTTTCCTATGCAAAACTTGGAACCCAAGTTGACTTCATATTGTTCACTAACATCTTTTCCTTTAAGTCTGTGACTTTGATGAACCAACTATGATGAGCTTTGTAAATTAGAGGTGTGTCAGATCTCCAACAAAAAGGGTAAGAATGCTTGATTTATGATTCGTGAATAAGCCTTCCTTTCTTTTTAAGATCCTTCTTGATTTCAGAATCAGCGTCCTTAACATTTAGTCCTTAGAAATGAGGGACTTGAGAAGTAAACCTTCCATTAGCATCAATTGGACAAGGAGGGTTGTCAGGCCTTATTAGTTTGTGTTTCAAACAAGCTTTGTAATCCTCATCTCCAAATGCTGGAGCCTGATGAACTATACCAGTACCAGTATCTTTAGTCACATAAGTAGCTGCTATGACTTAGAAGCAGCCATCCTTCTCCCTTTCTATAAAATAATCATATAAAGGCACGTATTTCAACCCTACCAGATCTGATCCTTTACATTTACTGATTACTTCATATGCTTTCTTCTTATCTTTCTCCTTACTGTATAACTCCTCTAATCTGCATTCAGCCACTATTAACACTTCTTCTGGGTCTTTTATTTCATTAGCTAATTGAGATAACTTTTTATCTTTGATCCTCACATAATCAAAATCAGGGTGCACGGCTAATGCTAAATTACTTGGTAAAGTCCAAGGAGTGGTAGTCCATGCAACAAGTTTTTCTTTAGGATTGGTTACCAGAGGGAAAGTTACTAAGACAGAAGGATCGAATATTTCTTTATAATTTTGACCGGCTTCGAAGTTGCTTAAGACTGTGGTACAGGACATACTATAAGGCATGACTTTGCATCCTCTATAGACTAATCCTTTATCAAACATTTATTTAAACACCCACCACACTGAGTCCATAAAAGAAAGATCCATAGTTTTATAATCATTTTTGAAATCAATCCATCTTCCTAATCTAGATACAATATGCTCCCATTCTTGACTGTATCTCATCACTATTGATTTACATTCCTTATTGTATTAAACAATACCTAATTTTTCGTGATCTTCTTTAGTTAATAAGTTTAACTTTTTATCTATTTCATATTCTACTGGTAAACCGTGACAGTCCCATCCAAATCTTCTCTCCACATAATGACCTGTTTAAGATGCGTATCGAGTCACAACATCTTTTATTGTACCTGCAGTAATGTGACCATAGTGAGGTAAACCTGTTGCAAATGGTGGTCCATCATAAAAAGTGTATTTTTCAAAATCTTTTGTTTTTTCTAATTGTTACTTAAATGCATCTATTTCATTCCAATATTTAAATATTTTCTCCTCTTCTTCACTGAAATTTACCTTTTCTGATACGCTATTAAAATCTGTCATCAATATCTTTATTATTTTTATATTTAAAGATATTCGGCTTAATTTATGAAATCTTATCATAAATAATATTCACTATATTTTAATTATTTGTTTTACTTATTATAAACATAAATTTATAAATTTTTATTTTTTATTAAAATTTTTATAATTATCAATAAATTTTCATATAAATTTATAATAAAAATGTTTAAATTAATAATAATACAATTTGAATTTGTTTCTTATTTTTTAATTTAAGAAAAAAATCAATAAATTAATTTAGTAAAAAATAAAAATGATTGAATTAGAAAGATATATAAAAATTATAAATATCATCTTAATTGATTAAGATTAGTGAAAACAGAATTCAGATTAATAGAATTAGTTTGTTGCTATTTTTAAAAACAAGACCAAATTTTAATAGTCTCATCAGCCCCAGCACTTACAATATTATCTTTAGTAGGACTTATAGCTAGTCCAAGTACTCTTTTTTCATGACCTTCAAGAGTGATTTAATAGTTAAAGCCAATAGATTAGTCTAAATTTAGTTTCTTTTTAAAATAAAGAATGTTATTAGCCTAATGTGAATGAGCAGACACAAAGGAAGTGTTATCATGACTGAATTAAAAAGCACATATTTATGATTGAGTTTTAATATTACCAAGATAATTATCATTAAGAATATTATAAAACTGAATTTTATGATCATTATTGCCTCCTCCTGTAACAATAACTCCTCTTTTCATTTCCCAAAACTAAATAGCTTTGACAGCAGCCGTATGATAATGCAACTGTTTTTCGCTTTAATTTAAATTATTATTATTGAAAATCATAACTTTATTGTCATTACTACCACTTACCAGATACTATCCATCTCTACTCCATCTTAATCCACAAACTTCTCCATTGTGATGGTTATTTGAGTTTTATGTTTATTATTCTATTCAGTTATCGAAATGGAAAATGCAGCCAGACTTACTCCCTACACTTAAAAAATTATTGTTTTTAAAGGTGCAACATGCTAAATTCATATTTGAAATTGTTTTATATTCATGGATTATTTTTTGCTTATTCACGTCATAAAATTATACCTCTCCTGTGTGTAGACATCCTACTAATTATGTGCCATCTTAATTGAATGTTATTGCACTATAATAGTTATTGTTTTACTCACTTTATATTTAAGCTATTTTATTCACACTTGAATCTTGTTAATTCCATACAAATACTTATTCTCCTAATGCCACTGAAACTAAACCTTCTTTACTCCAATCTATTGGTTGAGTGTAAAAATCATCTCTTAAACCTGGAGCTTCAAGAACTCTTATTGGTTATTATAAAACTTGTTAATCAATTAAATCTTAATTATTTTATTATACCTATTTTTCTTGATAGTCTTTATTTTTTATAGTGCTCAAATTTTATATTTCTTATTTATATTTCAGAATATTTTATTTAGATATACTGTCTATTTTATTATTATTATTATTTTCATAATTTAATCTTTGATTAAATAAACTGTCTTACAATAATTCATTATATTATTATTCTTGTTTTTTCTAACTATTCATTTGTGAAGTGTTAGTACTAATGTTATTTGAAATTTGTAGAGCTAAATTAATGTCATTATTTAAATTTATATGATCTCCAAAATCGTTGCTATCTACATTGATTTAAAAAATACTTAAAGTTTAATCCCAATTATTACTTCTCAAAGGGATGTATCTATCACTAATAACTTCTTTAACAACTGGACTATTAAACTAACTGCCGTCAAATTTATTACTATTATTATTATTATTTTGATCTTCATTAAAATAGTCTTTTACTAAATTACGACCTTTAAAATAATCACCATTTTCAGATTTATTATTAGTATTTCCATTTCCAGATTATATTCTATTATTACTGAATAAATTTATGTCTAGTAAAGATTTCTTATTTGGTGGAGTATTTAACTCTTTATGTATCTTTTTATAGGGAGAAGCTCCCAAAAATACATTGTCCATTATTATAATTTATTATTTTTATTTAATATCATATGTAATTTTTACTTAATTTATACTTTGGGTAAATATTTAAGCATATTTTAATAATTATAATAAAATTGATTTGTAAAAAATAATAGAATAAATATATTTTATAAAATAATCAAATCAATTTAGATGTACATATTGGTTGCTTAGGATCTTTGTAATAGATATTAGAAAGAGTTTAGAATTATTAAGGAGCCTGTTAGTGATCAAGATACTATAATATTAATTAAAATTATTACAATATTATCTTTTTAATAGACTTTTTAAGGAATCACATTAGAAAAGTCAACATTTTAAGAAGATAAATTTTTCTAATCAAAAGGAATATAACTTTCTTTTTTCCTAAAAATAAAAAATAATAATTACAAAGGATTGATTATATTAATGACATTATGATGAGGTTAAGCAGGTGAAACGTCATTAAAATTATCTTTATAAGTTGAACCTTTCCCATTAATTAATTTAGTATTTTATACAATTTCATGTGTTCTTATCATTTATATTTCTTTGGGTTATCTTAATTATTTCCAGTAATTAGCTTAATAATTTGACATATTTGATAATAAAGGTTGCTTATCAAAGGTAACTTGTTTTATTATATAAGAATTATAATCTTCTTTATTTGGAGTTTAATACGAAAGTTTATTAGTGCTATCAAATATTTCATAATTATTATTTTCTCTATTTTATTATTATCTTATTACACTACCAATACTATCATTTTGGTTAAGATACAATTGATTCTTGCCTTTTTTATTTTCTTTTATGTAACTATTTTTATAAATAGTTCCAAAATTATCGTTTATTTTTTTATGAATTTAATTACATTTACATTTTCCGCAGTCACAAGTAAAGCATTTACATTTACCTGCTATATGTTTAAAATAATCAATATTCTAGATAAAATAATTCATTAATCTTTCATCTATTTTATTCTTTTCTAAATCTTTATTTTATTCTTTCAAAATTTTAAATTGGTCCTATAAAAAGCTATTTAATTTTCCATTTTTATTAATAAATTCTCTAAATTCTTATTCATTATTTATTTTCCACTCATTTTTCTCTTATCTAATGTCATTTTAACACTTTTTTACTATTAGTTGATTATGATTACTTTAATTATTATTATTTATAATTAAATTATTTTATTATTCAATCGTAGTATTTTTTTATTATAATGGCTATATAACAGATCCATTTTTCGATTAATTAAGTTTATAATCTTGGATTTACTTGTAAACTAAATTTTAATTTGTCAAATAAGATAACATATTTGATTGGTTAGAATATTTTGAATCAAGAGTAGATAAATGCATAATTTAATTATTCATATTTAAATTTTTCTTATTTAGATCTATTGAATTGTTTATTTTCTTATATTTTAACTTTTTATTTTTAATAATGGTTTCACTTAATCTATCTAAATTTTATTAAAATATTATTCCATTAACTACCCTATCTGCATTATTTTTTAATAATCCATTTTAAATTTTTTTTTTCTAATCCGCAATATCTTAAACTGTTAAAATATTTTATAATTCTGATCTATCTACTAAAGCTATTGGCTTTTATATAATTCTTATTTTTCTATTTTCTTAATTATAGTCATTATCAAAATATTTGTTTTAGTTAACTCTTACTGTTTTTAATTCTTCTAAACTTTTATCGATTTCTTAATCTTAGCTCAATATGTTTTAACTTTATTATTACTTAATTTTATTCATTAGAGTATAACTTATTTGCAAATTATTATTAATATTAATTTTTTTATCAAAAATTATATTTTAATTTAAATAATTATATATTTCAAAATATTATTCATATTCTATAATTTATTGATAAATCATTATAATTTTTGTATAAAAATATTAATTAAATAAAAAAATATTTATACAAATTAACGAATAAAAAATTAATTAACAAATACTAAAGAAATATTTATAAGAATTTATCTAAAATATTAATTAAAAATAAAAATTCAAAAATAAATAATTAAAAAAATAAATTATAAAAAAAAACTTATAATAAATATTTAAAATAAATAATTAAAAAGTAAAATTAAAAAATAAATATTAAATATATTTATTTTATTGATTAAAATATAAACTAAAATTTAAATATTATTTTAAGGAAAAATTATTCATAAATTTTATTATACACATTATTTAATGGCAAAATTTTTCCAAATTATTTATGCAAAAATTTACCTAAATTATCTATTAAAGGAAAAATTTTCTAAAATTAAATATTTTATGTGAAAATTTTATCAAATTATATATTAAATGTGAAAATTTTCTTAAATTATATTTTGCTATAAATTATCCTTAATTATTTTATAAAAAAATTTTTCAAAATTATTTATTTGTCAGGAAAATTTGATCAAATTTTTTGTATGGGTTTTATTTTTAATTTTAATAGGTTTATTATGATCTTATATAGTCTTTATAAGTCAATTTATAATTAAATTTAAAAATATAACCATTTTTAATTAATTTTATTCTTATAAATATATTATAATCATAAAGTTTTAGGTCTGGTCTTTTGAATTAATTTATATAACTTAAATCTATTTATTATTAAAGATATTAATTATTAAGAATCTTATTTTTTTATAATTAATGATTTTTTTTTTATTTAAGATTAATAAATCTTTTTATTCTTTCATATTTATACAAAATGCTAAGATAAACAATAAATTACTTAATTTTAAATGATTGGATTTCTAATCTTTTTTATTTGATTTGATTTTTAATTTTGACTATATATTAAGTTACTATGACTATACAGGAACCTTAAAAACCCATCCAATATGAAAATACAGCTATTTTTCATATTGATTTGATAATATAAACATAAAAATAATCAAATTATTTAAAAAATATATGAAATTTTCAATAATAATTATAAAAACTGCCGCAAATAAAACTATGCAGCTATAAAAATTCGGCAATCAAAACAAAAATACAGCTGGTTCGCCAATAGAAAAAAAGCTGTTCGTTCATTGAAAAAAAGCCGTTTATTATACCAGGATTATAATAATTATAAGAGGAAATTGATAGGAAAACCAGCTGATTTTATAAATTGTAATGGTTTTTCATGTTCCTCTACAACCCTTCTAAGTGCATAAGTTGTCAAAATAAATTATACAGCTGATCTAACTTATTAATAATCATTAATTCTTATATTCCTTTAATTTATAAAATTTCTATTATTATACTTAAAACTTATTTTAAAAAATTTTTTTTATTTATTAAAAAATTATTTAAACAATTACTTTAAATTTTAAGTTATTTTCAAAATTACTTAAAAATTTATTAAAAATTAGGGATAGAAATATTAGATTTATATGAATAATAATAGGTAAGATCAGCTGTATAATTAATTTTGACCATATATTAACACTCAAAGATTATAGATGAACCTTAAAAACCCATGAAAAACCATCTATAAATAATATAACACGCTAAAAAGCTTAAAAAACTTATTGCCGTTTTAATATCTATTATAGTTACTGAGATATTTCAATTAATAGTTACTGAGATATTTCTAAGACAAAATTTTATTTTTTTTCGATTTTTTAATCTAATTTTTTATTTTTAATTTTTCATAAAAAATATCTTACTGCATCCGTTTTTCATTATTTACCTGGAAACGATTATTTAGAGAGGTTAGTTAATTTAAAATGGTCGATCTACTCTACATCATAAATATTTCTATCTAAATATTGAAAATAGTTATTTTTATTGAAAATCAATATTGACCAGAAAAACATCTTCTTTATAAAATATTTAAATATCAAAATGTAAAGCTCATTGACAAATATTTTTTATAAAACATATTTACCCAAATTATTTTTATTCAAATTATTAATTAAAATAAATATAGATATAAATATGAACATTAATAAAAATTAATTTAATCAATAAACCAAGAATTATACTTTTTCTTGTGGTTCATAAATAAGTCCTTATTTCCATTTGATTTTTTATTAATTTTCATTCACCTTGAAATCAAAATTCAATATAAAAATAATAATAATAATCTTAGTTTCTATTTTTGATAAAATTTCACCTATACATCTTCTCTATCCAATTGAAAAAGGTATATGTATGAATTATTTTAATAATATTTTTTTTTACCATCGCTCAGGTTTAAATTAATAAGGATCTTCAAAATATTTTTTATCAAATTAATTCTTAAATAAAAATATATCTACATTAGTATTTTTTTTAATTTTTAAATCTAAAATATTATAATTATTTTTAATAATCCTTTCTCTTGGAAATATTTTACTAGCAGGGGATTATAATCAAAGAACTTCTTAAATAACTTAATCAAGATATTCAATTTAGTTTATTTCTTCATAGGTAAATTTTTGCTTGTCTTTAATTATTTTTTTTATTTCGCTTTTTAATTTTATTTTAACTTCTTAGTTTTAATCTAACTTAAGTAATATATTATGGACTAAATTACTTGTGGTATCAGTTCCTGCAACAAGTAATACTAAAATTTCATTAACCAACTATTCATCTGATAAATT
>Ga0315908_10000966_pt1 | contig 22141 bp, 12 predicted proteins | sample LakEriMetagenome_12_FD_203520 | JGI IMG/M metagenome (GOLD analysis project Ga0315908, IMG submission 203520) | Freshwater fungal communities from buoy surface, Lake Erie, Ohio, United States - Buoy 4 MA124 | ecosystem: Environmental > Aquatic > Freshwater > Lake > Lake biofilm | place: USA...
ATTCATCGAACTACCTTTTTGATTGATGAGGAACAAAGTATTGTAGAGATCATCAATAAACCGAACACAAAAGAGCATGCTGAGGAAATTTTAAAAATTTTCAATCAATAAATGAACATCGTAAATTGTTTACGATCTACAGCATTTATCTTTGCTTCACAATAAAACAAACAACCGACCGCGAGGAAGGAATTAAAAACAAAACGATATGGCAGCAAAAGACGTTAACCCGGAAAAATTAAAAGCGCTCCAGCTTACAATGGAGAAATTGGACAAGGCTTATGGTAAAGGAGCGGTGATGAAATTGGGGGATTCTCCAGTGGAAAAGGTGGAAGTTATTCCAACAGGATCAATCACTCTTGACATCGCATTGGGAATCAATGGGTATCCAAAAGGACGTGTGGTTGAAATCTACGGTCCTGAGTCATCCGGTAAAACGACTTTGGCCATTCATGCCATTGCTGAAGTGCAAAAACAAGGCGGTATCGCTGCCTTCATAGATGCAGAACACGCGTTTGACCAGTTTTATGCAAAGAAGTTAGGCGTTGATATCGACAACTTATTGATTTCCCAACCAGACAATGGAGAGCAAGCCTTGGAGATTGCGGACAATTTGATCCGTTCGGGTGCCATTGACTTGATCGTTGTCGATTCAGTCGCTGCGCTTACACCAAAGGCGGAGATTGAAGGTGAAATGGGAGATTCTCAAATGGGATTGCAGGCGCGTTTGATGTCAAAAGCACTACGTAAATTGACTGGGTCAATCAACAAAGCGGGATGCTGCTGTATTTTCATCAACCAGTTGCGTGATAAGATTGGTGTGATGTTCGGAAACCCTGAAACGACAACAGGTGGTAATGCACTGAAGTTCTATTCTTCGATTCGTATTGACATCCGTAAAGCGAGTCAAATTAAAGAAGGTGAAGATGTTGTAGGTAACCGTGTGAAAGTAAAAATCGTGAAAAACAAAGTTGCGCCACCATTTAGAAAAGCGGAATTCGACGTGATGTACGGTGAAGGAATTTCCAAAGTAGGTGAAATCATTGACCTCGGTGTTGACCTTAACATCCTTAAGAAAAGTGGTAGCTGGTTCTCTTATGGTGAAACTCGTCTAGGACAAGGACGCGACTCTGTGAAACAAATTATTCAAGACAACCCTGAGCTTCTAGATGAATTGGAAGCGAAGATCAAAGATGCTCTTGGAGCAAAAGGAGTAGACATTCCAATGCTGCAAGACTAACTGCATATCGTAACGAAGGCGGCACTCTTTCCGGGGTGCCGTTTTTGTTCTTAAAGGAATTTGATACATTTGATTTCTATGACCGAAATTAAAAAGATTGCCTTTATCATCAATGGTGCAAGATCGTTGAATTCAAGCATACAGAAAACCATAGATCAATGTGCTGCAGATGCAGCATTGAGTGTTCAAATAGGAAAGACCACTAAAGAGAAGGAGGCATCTGAATTGTCCACTGCATTTTCGGAAGAAGGGGTTGATCTCATTGTTGCTGTTGGTGGTGACGGAACGGTGAATGAGGTGATAAACGGCATGATGCGTGCATTGCGAAAACCTCTTCTCGCTATTATACCCAATGGCACTGGTAATGATTTTTACCGCTCGGCATTCAACAATTCTACTAAAGGAGATTTTTTATCAGCACTAAAGAATCCCCAGGTTATGCCTGTAGATGTTGGTAAAATTGAAAGTCATCTCGGCGCGCAATACTTTTTGAATATCGCTGATGTTGGATTCGGTGCCGCCGTAGTTGAAATTCTCAACAAACAACGAAAATACCTCGGGGGAAAAGCCTCTTATGCCTTGGCTATATTGCGCACGTTTTTAGGCTTTAAAACTCCCCATCTCTCAATTCAATCAGCTTCATATCAGTATACTGGTCCTGTTTTCATGGTTGCTTTCTGCAATGGTGATATGTTTGGTGATGGACTGTATATTCACCCTGGAGCAAAGGTAAATGATGGAGTGTTGAATATTACGTTGCTGAAGAAGATAGGGTTGATGGATTATGTGCGCAATCTAAAGAACCTGAAGACAGGAAAACGTATAAATCACCCAGAAGCATTTTATTTCACTGAAAATGATTTGATCGTTAATGTCACAAAAGGAAAAGCGGTGACTGAAACCGATGGCGAACATTTACCTGTAGCAGAGATTCGTGTCTCCATTGTTCCTTCGGCTATTCAGTTATTGAGGACCGAAGTGACTAAGGGGTGATTTATCGCATTAATTCTTGTAAGTCTTCTTTAATTTTCTTAAGTTTCCTTACTTTTTTGTGATTTATCCCAAAAGACACTACTATGAAATCAAAAGCGTTTTACTTTTTCCTTGTTCTGTGTTGGATAACACCTTTCTATGCGCAGCAGAGCAATAAAACTCTCCTTGGATTCAATAGCCCTTTATCCAAAGACCAGACAGACAGCAGTAAACAAGTCAACTGGATGGAGGTGATTGAAGAACGTTCTATTTTTTCGTCATCGTTTAGAAGCGAAGATGGCCAAGTGAAGATAGAATACAGCAAGACGCCAATCAACTATTTCAACAAGGAAAATAAATTGATTCCCATTGATCCAACTTTAACGGAATTATCACAGAACTCTTCAGTTTGGGCTGCTCTAAATCAACCTTACCCTACATACTTGTATCACAAAGGTTCGTTTGCAATCACCTTGGGCGGAAATTCTTCGATGCGTGTTGGAGAACATTTCGTTGTCAACGGTAAAGAAATCGAAGGCGTGCGCGTTCAAGTATCCCAGAATCGGGTGTCTCAGCATTACAATGAGCTTGGATTCAGTCGTATCCTCGATTTTTTTGAAAACGCAGTGGAGTACTCCTATATTTTACGTCAAGCTCCATCATCGTTGAGCGAGAACCTCACCTTCGATGAGCGTTTGGATTTACCGTCGGGTTTCACCGCTTCATTGGAAGAAGGCTTATTAAAGATACGAAATACTGAAAAGCAAGTGGTTGCGACATTTCATGCTCCCTTGTGTTATGATGCTGAAAAGGAATGGATGCTTGGTGAGTATTCGTTGATTGAAAAAGACAATGAGCGTTACGTGCGATTGAGTGTTCCTTCCGCATGGCTCAATGCTTCTAACCGCCATTATCCTGTTGTTGTTGATCCAATTGTACAAGGTCCAACAACGGTGTGGAATGGTGGCGCTATGCCCTCTTGTATCTTACCTAACTACAATATAGATAGTATTCAGTGTGTCATTCCAGCTGGAGTTACGGTTACAGGTCTTTATGTAACTGGAAGTTTTTATGCGGATCCCTTCACAACGGCAACGATGAGTCAAGGTGAGATGAAATACAGCACGACGTGTGGAATCTCCCAAGCCTTTACGATTACGGGCGCAACAGCGGCATTGCCAGGTACGGCTTACCTCGATTCTTTCAATATTCTGTCGCCTTTGATGTGCTGCTTTCCAGAATCGTGCAATGCACAAAGCTTCTATCTGCGCATGCACCTCGGGAGAACAGGACCTGGAACGGGTTGTAACACGACTTACATTCGCTACGATCCAATTACGACTTTGTGGCCATTCAAAGCTGTTGTTGTCGGACGCACTGCAGAGCCGTACGGAAGTAAATGGAATGTCCCTGCAACACCAATCTGCTCGAATCAATGCACAGTAACGGGTACTGCCTATGTGTATTATGGTGTGGCGCCCTACACGTATACGCATCCATGGTCAACTGAGGTGGTAACCCAAGGACAGAATAACGGTTGTGGAACAGGATCAAATAGTTTTCAGTTCACCTTAAACATTCCTGATTGTCCAACCTATTGTGATACATCATCTTCACTGGTAGTTCCACCTCCTGTTATTACTGACGCTTGTGGATATGTAGTTATGGGAATGCCCTCTGATGCAGTACCGTTGAAAATTACACCACAAGTGGATGTCATCATGGATACTTTGCTTTGTTCGGGCGCACCTTCAACCATCGTACTCAATTCATGTGTTCCGAACGGAATTGTCTCTTGGTCAGGAAATGGTCAAAGTGGAACAGGAACTTTTGCAGATACAATTTACAATACAACGAATACAATAGCGGTGATTCCGTATTCAGCGGTAACTTCCGAAAATGGCTGTATATCAGATACTGTTAATGTCAATCTCTATGTGGAGCCACTTCCAACAGCTATTTTTTCTTCGATACCGAATCCGGCAATAGTAGCCATTCCTGTTGATTTTATAGACCAGTCTCAGAATTACAACGGTGAATTGAATTATACATGGACACTGGATGGTCAGCCTTTTTCAACAGACCAGAATACTGCGAACACATTTTTTAATCCGGGTGAATATACCATGTGTTTAGCAGTTGAATCCAACACCTTATGTGCTGACACTGTTTGCCAACTTATTCAAGTTGTACCCGCGACAGTTATTCCACCAAATGTGATTACGGCAAACAATGACCAGATCAATGATTTATTAGAGTTCAAATACTTAGAGTTTTATCCCAACAATTCACTCGTTGTTTTGAACCGTTGGGGAAATGTGGTATTTGAAAAAGAAGGTTATTCGAATGATTGGAATGGTGATAATTTGAATGCCGGAACGTATTTCTACACACTCATTGTCAACGATGGTGAGCAAGAATACAAAGGCTTTATTCAAATTGTGCGTTAAATTTTTCGTTCGGCTGGGTATACCTCATCGTAAAAAAAAACAGAAAACCATGCGCAACATTTCCAAATCTAAGTTTCTTTCTGGAGTTCAATGCGAAAAGAAATTATTTTTTGATACCCACCGCTCGGAGTTAAAACCACCTATTTCTCCCGAGCAGCAAGCTTCATTTGATGTCGGCCATAAAGTTGGTTTTTTGGCACAAGCTTATTTTCCTGGAGGAATGGATGCCACCCCGGATGTGGACAGAAACTACATTATTCCAATTGCAAATACGCGACGTTGGATCAATGAAGGTGTGCAAACGATTTATGAAGCGACCTTTTCAGCAAATGGGGTTTTTGCTGCGTTGGATATTCTGCATCACCACAATGGAGAAAGATGGGCAATTGAAGTCAAAAGCAGCACAGGAGTAAAGGACTATCACATCACGGATGCTTCGTTACAATATCATGCGATGAGTCAAGCAGGATTCGCCCCTGATCGATTTTTCTTGATGCACATCAATAACAGTTACGTTAAGAATGGTGAAATTGACCCGAAAGAATTCTTCGTTTTAGAGGAGTTAACGGAAAGAGTCTTGAGCAATCAACCTTGGGTAGAGAAGAAGGTGAGTGAATTGCGCGATATGTTGGAAGGTGAGGAGCCGAAGGTAGAAATTGGACCACACTGTGGAGCACCGTTTTCATGCGACTATAAAGGCCACTGTTGGGGACACATCCCTGACAATTCTGTATTTAATTTGTACAATTCTCGAGGTAGGGAATGGAATTATTACAACAATGGAATTGTGGACCTTCGCGATATTCCCGATCTAGATGCTTTAGGCCATAGACAACGGTTGCAAGTCGAAGGCCAAATTCATGGACAACGTTTTATTGATGAAGAGAGGATCGAAGAATTTTCACAAAACTTTCAGTTCCCCCTTTATTTTTTCGATTTCGAAACCATCTTTACAGGTCTTCCTGTCCTAGACGGCACCCGACCATACCAGCAGGTGCCCTTCCAGTATTCCTTGCATATTTTGTCGGAAGATGGAACCATGGAGCACAGAGAATTTTTGGCCTCTGCGGTGGATTTCAATTCAAGCACGGCGCTTGATCCGAGACAGCAACTCATTCAACAACTGCGAAACGACATTGGTCCGACAGGGTCTATAGTGGCGTACAATGCATCATTTGAAAAAAGTGTATTGAATGGGCTTGGAGAAGCATTTCCAGCCGATGCAGAATTTCTTTTTGGGTTAAATCAACGATTTGTCGATTTGCTGGTCCCGTTTCAAAGTGGTTGGTATTACCTTCCAGAAATGGGTGCTTCAGCATCTATAAAATCAGTTCTTCCGGCCATCGCCCCAGAATTCAGTTATGATGATTTGGTTATTGGTAACGGTGGAGACGCAAGTGCGATTTTTCATTCAATGATTACAAGTGATTTTGATGAAGATGAAGCGGAGACACGCCGCCATTTATTGGCCTATTGTGAGCGCGATACCCTTGGAATGGTCATCATTTGGAAAGAGGTTTTTTGGGATCGGGTGTAATTTAAAGGTTAGACTTGACTAAAATTCGTCGACACGCAGTACTTAATTTATCTTGTTCACACCTTGTTCTACGTAGAACTACGTAATGCTACTCAGTGGAATTACTGAAAGTAACCGCAACGCCTTTCAAAATCATTGCGACCTATAAACACTGCATCTATCTTTGATTCATAAAACAATCGGGGTGGTTCCCGATTTTCATAGCAGTAGTTTAGTTAGTTTAGGTTTAGGTAGTAAAAAAGGACGCAAACGAGCGTCCTTTTTTAGTTTACGACAATTTGATCGTTGGTTAATGGTGTTATAGAATAGCTAAACTCAAAGAACCTGATGGAGTGTGATCATTTAAAGAGCTTATGGCTAAAAGCAAAAAAAACCAGAGTAGTGTTTTGAAGCTTCAATCTTAAGAGAAATGCTATAAAATCATCTATACTATCGAAGAGCGAGTTTGAGCGTGAGTGTGAAGAAAAAAACCAGAGTAATGTTTTCGCTCTCGCTCCCACCCTCACTCTGTGTTTTGACCCCATAGGGGTCGAAATAGAAGTGAGAAAGTAATTTAGCGTTGCTTATCAATCTATTCCTTAACGATCTTTCCACTTGAAAGGATTCCTTTTTCGTCTCTCAATTCGTAAAAATATAGTCCCTTAGCAAGTTCTTCTGTAGCAATTAAATCGCAGGGGGAAATTTCCCAATACAATATCTAACTTTTCTAATTTATAGAGGGTTGCAGAGCCAAGAGGTACAAATTAGATACAATTCTAAAACTTTAAACAGTTAAAACCAATGGATTAAACGGACTTAAAATGTTTAACAGCCAAAACAAATAGCAATGCGAAAACAGTCGCAATTAAGTAGACAACGAAGTCACAAATATCTGAGGTTCCTTTAATCAAATTGTAATGTTGTAATACCTCAAAAAACCCGCCTAAACCAACAACCAAGATTGTATTCGATAAGTAACCCTTGTCATTTAGAAACAAAAACAGACTTATAGTAAATGAAAATGCCCACAAACCAGGCTAAAAGCAAAAAAAACCAGAGTAGTGTCTTGATTCTTCAATCTTAAGAGATATGCTGTAAAATCACCTATACTCTTATTCTCGGAGAGCGAGTTTGAGCGGGAGTGTGAAGAAAAAAACCAGAGTAGTCAACAGCGCTTTCGTTCTGCTTCTCACTCTGGTTTTTTGTACCTCGGGCCGGAATCGAACCGGCACGCCCGAAAGCACAGGATTTTGAATCCAGCGCGTCTACCAGTTCCGCCACCGAGGCATTTCGAAATTGGTGCACAAATTTAATACTTTATTTCAACCCGCCACGCAGTATCGCGCAAATTTGTTCGAATTATAATTTCGAAACTTTCATCAATCGCTCACGTTTGCCGTCAGTAATCTTCAAAAAGTACATCCCCGAACCAATGCCATCAAGTTGATTGAACTTAACAAAATTACTTTGTGGTGCTGCAACCAAAGTTGTGATTATCCGACCTTGCGCATCCAACATGGTCACATACGTTTCCTCTGTAATGGTCTCGCCCAACTCAACGATAATCGTTCCGGTGAAAGGATTCGGATATACCTCGGCCTTGCTGAAAGCCAATTCATGGATACCCGCCATGCTACAACCATTCAAGGTTCCAGGCATGTTGATGTCCAACCAGGCAATTCGGCGTGAATACCAATCTTTTAAACGTTGAACTTCTTCTGCATACGTCTGTGCCGGTGGCTGAACTTCACCAGTACCAGTTGCAACACCCATATTCCCCCACGTTTGGTAATGCCAAGCTTGACTTTCATTCACCACATTCGCAACAGAATCAATCTTCGCATGGATGTAGGGTAAACTCAAAATGTTTCGGCGTAAATCATCATAACGGCAACGTACCTCATTTGCAAATAGGGTGTCTTGCAAAAGTCGAATGTACCACCCACAAGCATTCACATCTTGATCGACCTCTCCATACATAAATTGAGAACCATCCTCAGAGCCACTCCACATATCTTTTTGCGACCAGTCGAAATCCCATACCGGACCTGCATGAAGCTTTTTATATGTTCCATCAGAATAATCTTTGTCCTTCCAAAAGAAGCGGCTCTTCTTAAATCCATCCACATTTCGTGTCAATTCATTAATAATGAAATAGTCGATAAATGATTCCATGTGCATGAAGCGGCGATATCCAAACGTTGGATCGTCGAAATTCACAGAATAAAGTGCTGTCTCGAGCTGATTGATGTAATTCTGAATGTAGGTCTTCTGCGCCGGAACGATATCGGATGGCTTTGGATAGTAATAGACATAATGGATATCTAAGCCAGGGAATCCGATAGGCGAATAGTTGCTCAGCCAAGAGTTTGAAGCGTCGTAGTAGTCAATCTTGATGATGTAGCCACCTGTCGCATCTAATCCTACAATTTCTGTGGTATCCAATTTGGCAATGTCAATTCGCATGGAGTCGCGTTTGATTTTCTCACATAACATGTAAACTCCTTGGTAATCTCCGTCAATCACCACATCTACGAAACGCGAACGCACACCATAGTGTCCCATCGAATCAAATAAATTGAACGGAACGAAATTGCGGGCAAATGACTTGTCGTTGTAATTGGCCATAAGGTTCCAATCACTCTCAGCAGGCATACCAATAAGGGATGAATCAATGTCATTACCTAGGTTGTCGCGAAGTTCGAATGCATAAGGTTTTTGGGGTAAGGAAAGTGAATAATTTCCACGGTATTCTAGCCCAATCTTTCCATTGTACTCATTGAATGGATCGACCAAGTGGTTTCTATTTCCCGGTCCGTTGTAAATGATTCCCATGTCAACATTTGTTTTAATGTCCGACTGAATCGTTTGACCACCCGTGTTGATCACCACAATGGGAAGGTCTGACTCTGCGAATTGAAAATAATCTGCTGGGTTTGAACCAAAGGTAAGCGACCAGTTTTGAACGGCACCTTCATCTACGCCATAGCCGTCAGTAACACGCAAGTACCAAGTACCATTTGGATTTTGTCCGTTATTCACCGCACCCATTTGCCCCATGGGGGTAAAGGTCCCTGTGAAAGGAGCCGCACCTGTTGCAATATTGGCTGCCGCTGTGGTATTGAAACACGTATTCACTAGATCGTCATCTCCTCCACCGATTCCTCCAGCGAGCAATTTCACAGTTCCATCGGGAGCAACCAATTCAATGGTTAAATCGGCCAAATAGGTATGCGTCAAATTGATACAAACAGTCTCAAGTCCAAATGTGGTGGTGTTGATGCTCGTTTGAGGAACAGAGACAACTGCGGCAACATCTATGGTTTGAAAGTCTAGAATTGGTCCTGTACCTCCGTTGAATGTTTGGGCATATAAACCAAATGAACTGATTAAAGTCAGCGCGGCAAGGTAAAGATTCTTCAATTTCGTGTAATTTTAGAATTCGAATTTAACACAATTCCCGCCATGAGAAAAATACTAATCAAAAACATCAAAGGACTCGTTCAGGCGGGTGAGGAGATCCCGATGGTCTTGCGAGGAGCGGAAATGGCTGATGTTCCTTTGATTTCAGATGCATTCTTGGCGCTTGAAGATGGTTTTGTAGTGGCTTATGGACCAATGAGCGAATTGCAGGGAATTGATGATTGGCGTGACTTGGAACTCATTGACGCGGAAGGGAAATATGTGTTGCCTGCCTTTTGCGATTCACATACACACACGGTTTTTGCGCGCAGCAGAGAAGAGGAATTTGTGGATCGAATCAATGGATTGACGTACGAAGATATTGCGTTGAAAGGCGGGGGAATTTTGAATTCAGCCAGAAGGTTAGCGGAAATGTCGGAAGACGAGTTGTTTGACCAGGCAATGCAGCGGATTCATCAGTTGATGAAGTACGGAACAGGTGCGATTGAGATCAAGTCAGGTTACGGTCTGTCCGTTGAGGCGGAAATAAAAATGCTACGCGTTGTAAAACGATTGAAAGAAAATGCACCCATTGTGGTGAAAGCTACATTTCTAGGAGCACATGCCTTCCCGAGAGAATTTAAGGCTGACCATAGAGGATATATCGAACTGATTAAGAACGAGATGCTGCCAAAGATTGCCGAGGAAGGATTGGCGGATTACATCGATGTCTTTTGTGAACGCAACTACTTTTCGGTAGATGAGATGGAAGAGATTCTGCTGGAAGGGAAAAAATATGGTCTTGTTCCTAAGGTGCATGTCAATCAGTTTTCTGCTTTGGGAGGGGTAGCAAAGGCTGTTGAGCTAGGCGCTTTGTCGGTTGATCACCTAGAAGAAATTACGGATGAAGATATTGAGGCGCTGAAAAACAGCAATTGTATGCCAACGATCTTGCCTAGCTGCTCGCATTTTCTAGGAATACCTTTTGGCGATGCACGAAAAATGATTTCCGCAGGATTGCCTGTGGCTTTAGCAAGTGACTTTAACCCTGGGTCAACTCCAAGTGGTAATCTCGGATTTGTTTGGTCTTTGGCCTGTGTGAAAATGAAACTTACTCCAGAGGAAGCGTTGAATGCATTGACAGTAAACGCTGCCTATGCCATGGGACTGAGTGAATCTCATGGTAAAATAGCACTAGGACGTAAAACACCAATTTTAATGACCAAGCAATTGCCTTCTCTCGCGTATATCCCTTATGCTTTTGGAGATATGCATATTGAACGGATTATCGTTTAATTCTTTCGGATTCCATACCTTTATACCATGCGTAACATCGTTTTGTTTTTCTCACTGTTTTTTCTGACTTCCAGTTTCTTACTGAAGGCCCAGACAATTCAGCATAAAAATGAACTGCTGTGGGAAATTTCCGGGAATGGACTGAAGAGCAAAAGCTATTTGTACGGGAGTTTACATTCCAATGATAAACGCTTATTTCGCCTCCCAGACTCCGTATATGTAGCGCTGAATAACACCAAGGCTGTAGTGCTTGAAACAGACATTTTTTCTCTATTTGATGAATGGGATACACGGAGCGATGAGGTGCGGCTGTTGTACGACAACCAAGGGAAACCTTACACGGCAAATGACCAAGCTACGGAAACACTTTATGGGAATGAAGATGGAATGCCGCAGTTCCTGGATGCCTATTTTCTTCAATATTGCTACAACGCCAAGAAAAACTTCTTTCCCCTTGAGGCCATCGAAGAGCAACTTGGATTGCTGAGTGAATTTGGTTTGCCTGATGCGAGAGGTTTACAACTACCGGTCTTGGATTACCTGCAAGAAAAGGTCCTTGAACTTTACATCCAAGGCGATATTGAAGGATTGAATAAAATGATGAAGGTGAATCTTTCGGCAGATAACAATCCTGAATTGTATGATGAATTGATTGTGCGTAGAAATGAACGAATGACGAGGGGCCTTGATTCGCTCATGCGCATGAATCCGTTGTTTTGTGCAGTAGGCGCTGGGCATTTAGCAGGTGACCAAGGGATCATTACCTTACTTCGTAAAAAAGGCTACAAGGTAAGGAAGGTCATGGCTGTTTTCTCGGAAGGCACCATTCCTGCTAAGGAAGAAGTGCGATCCTTTAAAAACTACAGTTACTTCAATGACCAAATTGGGCTCGTTGCCGTATTTCCAGGAAAGCCCAAGGAACTCAAAATTTTTGACGGTCATCCGTACCTGATCTACCGTGAATTTGGTCAAGGAAACACTTTTTCAATAGAAATTATTCCCATAGACGGATCGTTAACACTGGAAGAACAGGCAGTAATTTATATCGCTAGCCCAGATGCGGCCACCTATAAACATTCAATCCAAGATGACGGAACCGAGTTTTATGAAGGTATTTCAGATACATATCCTGAAGGACCGCATTGGATTCGCTTGATTCAAAATGACGAATACTTGTTGATTTTGAAAGCTTACGGAGGCAATAAATTCATGAATTCAAACCGCCCAAAATTGTTCTTTAGTCGGGTCTGGTTCGATCATTAATCGCAAAAATAAAGTTATTTACGCGTTTAATAAGGCATTTCTACTAGATTTGCTGTAAATAAACGATCATGATAAAACGCGTTCCAAAAGCACGACTAAAGGAGTGTATTCAGCAGAGCAAAGTAGTATTGGTTAAGGGTCCGCGCCTTGCGGGAAAAGTCACGTTGGTGAATGAAGTAATGGATGAACTGTCGGTGGAATGGCAGCAGTTTGATGCCCGCAAGAAATCGTTTGTGCAGCAAGTAACAGATGCGAATGTGGAGCAATTGAACGCCATCATGGGCGACGTGCCTTTTACGGTAATCCGCGAAGCGCAGTATGTTCGAAACCTGCAAATGATCATCGAAGCCGTATTGGAAGGTTCCTTGAATACGACATTGATTTTATGTTGTTCCTTTGATCCGTTGATGGATCCTGATTTTTCTGAAGTGCTTCGGCTTCAAGGTCTTGAAATTCACGTGTACGCACCTTCGTTTTATGAAATGGCGCAGCACAATTCACTTCCAATGGAAGAAAAATCATTGGAAACACGCTTGATTTACGGGGCATATCCTCAGGTGACGAATAACCAAGAATATGCAGAAGAGCGACTGAAAGAAGTGGTTTCTGAAGCAGTTTTTACTCAATTGGGTGTGACTGACCGCATCAACAAGGCAGATAAACTGACCAAAATGTTGCAGGTGGTTGCGTTCAATATTGGAGAACCTGTATCCTACAATGAAATAGCTGAAAAATGCGGTCTAGATAATGAAACAGTAGAACGCTACATCGACTTATTGGAAAAAGCGTTTATCCTCGTTCGTCTTCCCTCTTTCTACAACGGACATCGCTACGAGTTGAAAAAAACACATGTGTTATACTTCCTCGACAATGGTATTCGCAATGCGCTCATCAATAATTTCAATCCAATCGATTTACGAAATGACGTCGACCAACTATGGCGCAACTGGTTGATTGCGGAACGGATCAAATGGAACGCGATGAATGGTTTTTTCCCCGATTATTTCTTTTGGAGAACACACACCCGTCAGTCGATGGACTTTATAGAAGCATCTAATGCAAAGATTTCATCGTACAAAACCTCTTGGGAGAAAAAGAAAAAAGTGAAATTTCCCGCCTCTTTCCGTAGTGCGTATGGGGATATTTCTACTCATGTGCTCAACCGATCAACATATTGGGGTTTCCTCACTAAAAAATAATTTTCATGAAGTTTACAGACAAACTTGCGCAGTACATTGTTGATCAGCATCTTGACCTAGACCACTTAACAATTATTCTTCCCTCAGAGCGCGCAAAGAAATATATCGCTGCATCGCTTTTTCGAGCTTATGGAAAGCCTGTGTTGGCACCTGAAATGATTACGATTGATCGTTGGGTGAAAGGGCTCTCGGATAAAACGGTAATTGACCGCACCAGAGCATTGATTCGACTCTTTAAAATTCAACTGATTGATCCACCAGGTGATAAGGACCGTTCCTTCGATGAGTTTATGTCGTGGGGAAACATCTTGCTCTCCGATTTTGATGAGATAGACCGCTACCTATTAGAAACGAAAACAGTATTTACCAACCTGAAGGCGGTTAGAGAACTAGAGAATTGGGAGGTGGATAAATGGAGCTTTGAAGCACCTGTTTTGACGGAGGGGCAAAAGCGATTTTTGGAGTTTTGGGAGAAATTGCCTGATTATTACACCCGGCTCAATGAAGAACTTGCCAAAGATGGGGTGTGTTATCCTGGAAAGGCCTACCGTGAATTGGCAGAACAAATTGACCGTGTATTTAAACTCGATCCAAAACGACAGTTCATTTTTGCTGGATTCAATGCCCTTTCATCGGCAGAGATGGCCATCATGAAGCAGCTACACAAATTGGGAAGAGCGCACATCCTCATTGATGCAGATGCCTATTACCTGAAGAATGATGCCCATGAGGCAGGACGATTTTTGCGGCGTTTTATGCACGATCTCGATGTGAAAGAACTTCCTTTTGTGTGTAACGACATGTCTACGGCTGCGAAAAAAATTGAGATCATCGAATGTCCACAAATTACGGGACAGGTAAAAGCTGCAGCGACAATCCTCAATCAAATTCCATCCTCAGAAATGAGTGAAACGTTGGTTTTATTGGCCGACGAAAGTTTGATAGCACCCTTGGTAAAAAACCTCCCAAAACACATAGGCAAGGCGAACATTACACTTGGACTTCCACTGCGAAACTCTGCATTGCGTACTTGGGTGGATTTGATTTTTTCCATTCAAGAAAATAAAGTGCGATTTAAAACGAAGTCCATCTATTTTCAAGATTTACAACGCTTTTGGAATCATCCATTTACAGTTGCACTTCTCGATGAACAGGAAAAACAAACCATTATCGGACTGGAGCTTCAAATCATTGAGCGTAATACCATATTCTTAAACCCGGATAAACTCATTACAGGAGCTACATCGGCAGCGATTCTTCCACTTTTGACCACAGATTGGGACGGTGATTGGCTGAAAGGATTGAAAACGATCCGACAGATGAACCAGTCCCTGTTTAAAAACATGGGCAACGAAGATGCATTTGAAAAAGCAGTTGTTGAGGCCTTCGACCAAGCTTTACAGGAGTTGGAAAACATTCTTTCAGAAGGAATTCCTGACATGTCGATCAAGAGTTTTAGACACCTTTTTCAGCAGCATTGGAATACAAAAAGCATTGCTTACCATGGGAATCCCCTTCAAGGACTTCAGATTATGGGACTCTTGGAAACACGTTTGCTCGACTTTAAAAACATGGTCATTCTTGGAATGAATGAAGGGAATATGCCTCCAACAAATCCTATTCAAACATTGATCCCGATGGACTTAAGAAATTATTTTGAATTGCCAGTACCAAGGGATAAACAAGGGTTATTTGCACATCACTTTTACCGTCTGATGCACGCTGCAGAGAATGTTTGGGTGACCTACACAAGCGCTCAAGAAAGTGTTGGATCGAATGAGGCGAGTCGCTATTTGTTGCAGCTTGAGCTGGAGTTGTCTCGCCTGAATCCAAACATTACTTTGGAGCGAAAATTCTACGCAGTTCCAAATACGGGCTCAACGACGGAGGTGAATTCAATTATTCCAAAAACACCTGAAATTCTTGCGCGGATGGAGGAGTTGTTCGAGCGCTCTATTTCGGCATCTGCTCTGAATAAATACTTGAAATGTCCTCTCGACTATTACTACCGGTATGTGATGGATTTTGGCGAGGAATCGGTTGTCGAGGAAGAGGTGGAAACCAATACATTTGGAACCTTTATACACAATGTACTCGAAGAGTTGTTTACACCATTTGCGCGCCACGATAAGGCAGGAAATAAGGTCGATCCGCAACCCTCTAATTTGACTATCCAGGATATTGACGCGATGTTGATGAAATACCCTGAGTTAATCCAAAGGGAATTTATGACGCATTTCGATCAGGATCCATCTTCATTTTCTACTGGGAAAAATTTATTGTCCTATGAAATGGCGCTTGAACTTACAAAGCGTATTTTAAAGAATGAAAAATCGTTTTTGAAAAGTCAAACTGAACCTGTGTTTATCGAATTTCTTGAACTAGAACTTGCTGCTACTTTAGATTTGGACATTCAAGGAAAGACGATGCCTATTCATATGAAAGGGTACGTTGATCGAATTGACTCAGTAGGAGGTAAAATACGTATTATTGACTACAAGTCCGGGAAAACAGGCATGAAGGATGTCACAATTAAATGCCCTGAACCGGATTTATCGAATCTTGTCGCTGTAATGACTGCAGCTAAACACAATCTTCAATTGGTGATGTACAGTTATTTGTATCATGATCGTTTTGGAAGTTATCCAGATGAGGTAAGTATTTATTCGTTAGTGAACATTAGGGATGGACTTTTTCCATTACATGGCGCCCTAAGCATCGAAGAGAGTGCTCAATTATTTCCAGAATTCGTAAGGCAAGTGGTGGATGAGCTTTTCGATCCTGAGGTTCCTTTTGAGCATATCCCAGGTCAGTTCGTGAGTTTCTGTAAATACTGCGAATAAAAAAACCTGAAAAGAACCCTTTGACAATTGATCCTGTAAGATCGTCGTTAAAATTCTTTTCAGGTATACCTGCAAGGTAAAATAAAACCAATGTCTTGAGTAGGAAGACTCCTGACAAACTACTAGACGTAAAGTTTAAAAAAGGGTTGGCTCAAAATGGTATGATTTATTTCTTTTTCCCTCTCAAGACTTTAAAATAAACGTTAATTTCCTTCAGCTTTTCCTCTCAATCGTCAGAAATGCACAAAAAAAAACACCTACAAGTTGAGGTGTTTTGGAATTCGGGTTAAAGTATCTTAATACAATTCGAGCTTCAACGCTGAACGGTAGTCTTTAATTTCTTCACGGTTGATTTTATGCTCCGCATTTTTAAGAAGATTCAATAAATACAACAAATTTTCTTTGTCGTCGATTTCAATTGGGTATTCATTACCCTCTTCATCCTCGTCGTATTGCGCTTGAACATCAAATGCATTGTGCTCTCCCAAGAACTCATAAGTTAAGCGAAGTACTTTCGTCACTAAAGGATCTTGTTCCTTCAATGCGAATTCTCTCAATTCTTTCAAATCGTTGATCAACGTTCCCGCTTCTAATCCTTCTTTCTCAACCTTGGCGATGACCTCGTCCAATTTCTTGTTTGCTGCTGCAATCTTCATAAGTATGCTATTGTTTTCACAGTGCTCCGTAATAACTACACGATGCACTAGTGTACAAAGTTAAACATCTTCCGAAATAATTTTGCATCGAACATGCGATAGTATGAATTTTTTGCGTTTCCGCACCGGAGTCCGGGGATAAATGAGTAGATTGTACCTGAAATTTTAATTTTGTAAAAAAATACAAATTGATTGCAGTTATCTTAAAAGCCATAGGCACGGGTTTATTTTTGAGTTTCTTGATAGGCCCCGTTTTTTTCGTGCTGCTTGAAACGAGCATTCGCCGTGGTGTTCGCGCTGCTGTTGCTTTGGACTTGGGCGTGCTAGTCAGTGATTTAGCCTATGCCTTTATCGCTTTGATCTTGTTTCTTCAAGGTGGTATAGGTGAGGGTAGTGACTTGAACAGCGAACAGAATAAAATCATCCTAAAAATTATTGGAGGTGTCATGTTCATCGTTTATGGAGCCTACAGTTGGTTCAAAAAACCCAAACAATCAAAAACGGATGATGTAGGAAATGTGGTGGCAACTAAGGGAGATTATCTCATGCTGGGGCTTAAAGGATTTCTTTTGAATATCGCTAATCCAATGGTCATTTTTTATTGGTTTTGGGTAGTATCGGTAGGAAGCGATAGCGCCCAAAGTAAAGAGTACCACAATGAAATAATTTATTTGTTTTTAGGGGTTGTATTTCTAACTTTCTTTTCGGTGGACCTCCTCAAAATTCTAGGTGCCAAACGATTGAGACCCTTAGTAACTGACGCAGTTCTTACAGCGCTAAACAAAGTTATTTCAGGTGTTTTTCTGTTCTTTGGAGTCGTATCCCTAGTAAAGGCCATCGTTTCAATTGTAAACCCTAATAGCGGATTGTAACACAAGAATTGAATTCCAGTTATTCCTATCACTTTGTCATAACTATGCGCAACATACTATCACTTTTCATATGTATCCTTTCCTTGAGCATCTCAGCACAGGAAATTAAGAAGGAAAACCTTACGCGAAAACAGTCAATTTTTTGGGATTTTTTGCGAACACAAGTGCAGGCAACTGGCGCTTATTTTCAAGATGAACTCGGAGAAACGACGGAGAAACACGGAAAATGGGTGTACTTCGACCGGGAAGGGCAACTGGAAGAAGAACGGAATTATTACCGTGATAAATTAGTTGGAAAGGTCGTTTTATACTACCCAAACAAAAAATTAAAGCAAGAAGGTTACTTCAAGCGCGACATTCAAGATAGTATTTACCGTGAGTGGTACGAAAACGGAAAACTCAAGGTTGAAGGTTATTACATGAAAGGTGAGGCAACTGGCTCATGGACCTATTACTACATTGATGGTCGGAAAAAATCAGTTGAAGAATTAATCGATGGGGTTAATCATATTCAAGCATTTTGGCTCCCTGACTCTCTACATACGCAAACAATTCTTGATGGGGATGGCGAACTGGCCACCTATTTTACAACTGGTACCGTAAAAGAATGGTACAATTACAAAGGTGGATTGAAAGATGGACCTTTCGAAGAACATAGCATTTACGGATATACAACCTTGAGTGGTTATTTTAAATCGGGGGAAAAAGATAGCACCTGGACTTATGCCTACTACACAGGAGATACAGAAAAAATTAGCAATTACAAAAACGGTGTGCTTGATGGTGAGTACACTTATTTCTATGACAATGGACAGGTGAATGTTCATGGGTTTTATAAAAATGGGAAAAAGGTCGGGCAATGGACTTGGTACACCAATAAAGGCACCCGCGACATGGAGGGTAACTTTGAGAATGACCTTCAACATGGCGCCTGGACATACTGGTATCCAACCGGTGAAATTTCTTACACCGCCAAATATGAACAGGGATTAAAAGATGGAGTTTGGACTTACTTTTTCAAAAATGGGGAAAAGTTTAAAGAAGGAGAATTTTCAAATGACCAGAAAAATGGGACTTGGCAGACGTGGTATGAGGATGGAACCCTGTTAATGAAGGGAGATTACAAGGAAGGAAAGGAAGAAGGGGAGTGGTTCAATTATTGGCAAAATGGAAAGTTGAAGGACAAAACTTCGTTTAAAAACGGACTAATGAACGGTGAGTGGTTGTCCTACTTCCCAACAGGTAAACTAAAATTGACCGGCGCGTATGATGAAAATTTCAAGGTAGGTGAATGGATTAATTATTTTGAAAATGGTCGTCCGAGAGATGTTGTTAATTATAAACTTTTCAAGGATAAGTCGAAGGTCAATTATGGTATCATGAAGGATCGAACAGTGATGGAAAGTATGGAGCATGGCCATTTTGCATCCTACTCATCTAAGGATTTTCAATTAACAGAAGAGGGTGAATACAAAGAAGGTAAGAAAGATGGTGAATGGATCGCCTATTTTCCGGGAGGGAAAAAACCCGCAGTGATCTCAAACTATAAGGAGGGCGAGCTGAATGGAATCATGAAAACGTATGACCGCCGTGGGAATATCATTCAAGAAGTTGATTACAAAGATGGACTCAAACATGGCCGATTTATTGTGTTTGACCGCAAAGGTAAAATCCTGGTTGAAAAGGAGTTTCAGTTTGGAATGCAAGTAATTGAAGGCACACAGAATGGCTCGGGAACATTTAGCCCTAGATAAGGGTTTTCACTCATTTTTTGCGCTGAATTTGTACCTCATGATCAATTGACCTAGCTTCGTTTGAGAACATCAAAAAAGCATAAATCAAACAGTAACATTCATTTGAATTCTTTGGAAAATCTTTCTGTGGGACGCAGTAGAATTATCCGGCATTTGTTGGCCAAACAACACCTTTATGACTCAATCATTAAAACACTTCAGTTGTAAAAAACCACTCGAAGAATCCCTATATATGTAAACTCAGGTGCTCAATCTACCTTTACTACATAGCTCGTCCGTATCCATCATTTCGCCATTTTTTTTACCACTGTTGAAGCGCAAAACTTTAACACATGAAAAATGAATTATTCTACAGTGCATTGCTTTTAAATTCCATAGCAATTGCACAACAACCATCAAATCCAATAGGTTATCCAGAATCAAATGGGAATTCTTCCAATTTCGGAAAATTTGCCTGGGCACGAGGTGGAAATTTCAATAATGGTCCCGCAGGATCAAATAACATTTTTGGTACTTTTTTTAACTCGGATATCTTCGTGTACACTGATTCGAAAAAGCTGCTCACCTTCACGCGAGGTAATTTTCTTACATCTCAGGGTTCTAACGGACAACCTGCCAATTACGGAAACGGAATCCGCATCTTCGATCCAACAGCAGGAAATGGTGCACATCTTGACTTGTTCACGAGTAGCAATTCAGGTGGAAATGAAAGCCATGTCGTTTTTGGCGAAATGGGGCAATTGAGCGCACAATCAGAACGCTTTGAAATGCTCGGAAACTACAAAGGCCTATATTTCAATACGACAGGACAAAATGGGGTGTACAAGTTTGCTCGTTTGGGTCAACTGACAGCTGTGGTAGGAACCAATAATTTCTGGCGTATTGGACAGCAAACAGACCTTTTGGGCGGAAACATAGTTAATGCCAACCGAAGACTTGAGGTGTGTGATAACACATGGCAATTTCGTTTGTCCTTTAACTATGATACTTATACCGACTTTTACACCACTTCTGCTGGACATTTCCTCATTTCTCCAGTTAATGGCCGCGTGGGAATCAACTTGCTGAATGCGCCAACCGCAGCACTCGATGTGAATGGTGACTTTCGCATTCGAAATGTACCAACAGGATCTGGAACGGGAATTTTTATTGGTGCACCGAATAGCTCGAATGGAGACCTTACCGTTAAAAGGCTTGACTTCACTGGCAATCCCAATCAGGTGCTTTTGGGCAACGGAACATGGGGGTTACCAATTCCGTCCAACGCGATCACTGCAGCAACAAATGGTGCCTGGATCAATGCGAATAACCAAATCGAATGGGGTACACAAGCTCTCACCCACGACACCCAAGTACCCATGGACGCCTACAAAATCTTGTTCAACACAGGGGTGAATTCAAACAACACCTTAACGATTGGTGGAAGTGCTTACAACCCATCTGCTCGATTAGCGGTGAGTAATGACAATTTAGCAACGGGAATTTTCGTGCGATCTTACGCCTACAATGGGGCGAATATTCCTACACGAACTGGGGTTAAATCGTATGCGTCGAATGCGAATCAATTGTATGGAACCTATGCGTTTGCGCTTATGGGACAACGTGTTCATGGAATGTATGCACTGGCACAAAGTGGAAGCAACTACACCGCAGGTGTAAGGTCATTGGCTAGCAGTAGCATCACCACAAGTTTAAATTACGGTGGTGATTTTGGTGCCTCTGGTACAACCTATTTTGAAAATGTTGGTGTTCGTGCTGAGGCGGATGGCTGTGTAAAACAGAATATTGGAGGGATGTTTCGCAGTGGTGCCGCCGGAGCAATGTCTATAGGGGTTTATGGAGAGGCAAATGTGCCTAACAACTATTTTGGACAGGCTTATGCTGGCTATTTTGCCGGTGCAGTGTTGACTTCTGGCGGATCACTTTGGGGTGCGTCCGATCAAACATTCAAGGACAGTATTCAACCACTGATCAATGCGGATTCGTTGTTGATGCAGATAGAAACGGTTTCTTTCAATTACAAGCAGACGGGAAATGCGCAGCAGTTGAACTTACCAACAGGTATTCGTTTTGGTGTCTTGGCTCAACAAATTGAACAAGTGCTTCCTTCAATCGTCAGGGAGGTGGCTCATCCAGCTATGTATGACACTTTAGGAATGGAGACATCAGCATCGTTCACCTATAAGGTTGTAGATATGTCACAGTTGGTGCCTTTGATGTTGAGAGACTTACAAAAGAAATCATTGGTAATTGAATCATTGAATGTTCATATCGATACGCTCGAAGTCCAAGTTGGTTCGTTAACGGCTCGACTCGATCTTCTAGAAAATTGCCTTACATCACTTATCCCTGGACTTTGCACAGATCAAGCTGCATTGCCTTTAAATAGCAATACTAGTCCTGTGAATGTCCAAACAGTAGACTTGTCCGACCGAAATTCAATCGTACTTGATCAGAATGTACCCAATCCTTTTGCTGAATCTACAATCATTCGTTATCACTTACCAGAATCTGTTGTGAGAGCGCAAGTACATTTCTATGATGCTGCCGGTAAATTGGTCAATTCTGTTGAATTGGATGGCAGAGGCGAAGGACAGTTGAGCGTCTTTGCAGATGATCTTTCCTCTGGAACGTATACCTATGCCTTGGTAGCTGACGGACAAGTTGTAGACACTAAA
>Ga0315908_10000967_pt1 | contig 22139 bp, 8 predicted proteins | sample LakEriMetagenome_12_FD_203520 | JGI IMG/M metagenome (GOLD analysis project Ga0315908, IMG submission 203520) | Freshwater fungal communities from buoy surface, Lake Erie, Ohio, United States - Buoy 4 MA124 | ecosystem: Environmental > Aquatic > Freshwater > Lake > Lake biofilm | place: USA...
TTTTGCTCCCATAATTATTATAAATTGCTAAATTAAACATCTATTTTATTTTTGTTTTCTTATATTTCTACATCTTTAATAAAATAATTTTGATAAAATAAATATGCTGATACTGAAAAATAAAATATTCTTAAAATATTTTTAATTACATATCTTGTCTTAGAATAATTAGAATATAATTTAAATTATCTATCGAAAATGTAATGACTTGTTCCTAAAAATAAAGTCATTAAAGCTAAGTTTATTTAAAAAAGTTTATTTTTTTATTGAGCTTTAAAATTTAAATCTTCAATCTAATGTAAATTTATTTGAAATAGTCTCTAATAAAAAACATCTTTCTAATTATATTGAAAGTAAAGTTTATTTAAAATAAATGTTGGTTATATCAATTAGATTATCTAATCTTCTTTCATAAAATATTAAATTATTTTTTATTTTTAATCCATTTAATATAATTTTTATTAATTATTGTAATATATACTAATTTATGGGATAATCATTACCAAAAGTATCTTAATCTTTAAATAAAGATTCCATTAAAAAATTAAAATAATAAAGTAATGATTTGAATCTTTCGTTTAATATTAATTAGTTTAATTAATAATTGAATAAAGAAAAGAAAAAATAAAAAGAAAATAAATAAGAAAAAGAAAAAAATGATTTTACTAAAAATTTAAATAGTATTTTTAGATAATATGAACGGGAAAAAGCATATTTATAAAACTATGGACAATGTGAAATAGAACCAAAAATGATTAGAAATTTAAATAATTCTGACGATAGTAGTGAAAATGAAAAAGAAGATGATAGAAACTCTAAAAATAAATCATGTAAAGAAAGAAAAGGGATGATATTTTAATTTTTTTAAAATAAAATTTAAAATTAATAATTGAAATTTTAGTAAATTAAATCTGATGAAAAACCAAAATGGGGTTAACAAAGGCTTAAAGAAATTTAATAACAGTCTGAATTATTTTTAAATACTTAATAAAAAGCTTAGTATTTAAGAACTAAAAGAATATAAATAGTTGATAATAATTATGTAAAAGTAGATAGAGAAGCAGAAATATTAGAAAATATGTTAAAACAAAAATAAAAATAAAAATAATTAATTGAATTAAAAAATAGTAAAAATAAAATATATAATATATTAAATAAAAACAATTGATTAATTTATTCGAAAGGATAAATTAAAAATAGCCAGAGTGCTGTTGATATCATAAATAAAACTGATAATAATTAAGAATTAAATGGGAAATAATTAAATAATAATAATATCGATCCAGAATAATCGGATTAAATATTACCAAAAATATCAAATTTAGATAGAAAAGATTCAGTGTTAGCAAAGATATAATAAATAACATAATTACACAAAATGCAAACTGAAAAGAATATCAGTAGATAATAGTCAAACGAAAACTTAAAGAAAGAATAATAATAAAAACTCAAACAATAATAATAATTAAAACAATAAGAACAACTCAAAGCAAATTAATAATTAAAAATTATATTTTTTGATTGAAAAAAATAATTTCACTCTTTTTTCCTCTTTTTACATAAATTAAATGGCGAACAAATGATATTGAAAAACCTTCTAAATAAAGAAGGTTTATAAAATAAATCTGCTTGTGTTTTCTCAACATAATCAAGAGATTCAATCATTTTCTTATTAATTTATATATTTTTCTCCTTCTGCTTTTATTAAATAACTTTCATTTTTTGAATTTATTATAGAATAAATTAGTCTTAAGATATTTTTAAAGCCATTTCAAAACACTTATTAGCTTTATCAAAATAATTTAGTTGAGTATAAGCAATTCCTTTCCTGCAATACATCTTTTGTAACTGACTCTCACTTAATATAGAGTCCTTTTAAATTCTTTCTAAATGTTCAATTTGCACTATTGTCAATTCGAATTTCTTTATATTTATGTAGCATTAAGCCAGATTTAACAAAGATGGAATTTAGACATTCTCAACTTATTTTTTTATTGCTTCTCCTTATATCATTTTATCTTTTATTAGCAAATCTAGTCCCATTAGACTTTTTGAGTAATGTTTAATCGCTTAAACAAAGTTCTGTCCTTTGAATTCTTCATTTCCTTTATTTTTTTCATATAAAGGAATCTCTGTTTTATCCATATTTTAATATTCATCGAATAAACTTTTATTTTACTCAATTTTTTAAATAAGCTCTTCTGAATCTGACATTTTAATATATTATATAATTATTAAATACAATTACAAAATAAATAAATTTAATTAAATGAGTATTAATAAAAAGGAGATAAGTTAATAAAAGAATAAAGATATCGAGGTATTTGATTATTAAAAATACATTCGGCCAGGAATAATAAAGGAAGAGATAATAAATTTAAAGAAAATGTTTGATATATTCGACACTGATAAATCAGGATCATTAGAACCTAAAGAATTGATAGAAGCTTTTGCAAATTCTGATTACAAGATCGATCCTAAAGTAATATACTAAATAATAGCACAATTGGATAAAGATGATACTGGAAATATATCATTTGATGAATTGTATAATTTTGTATACAGTAAGAATAACAGGAAATAAACAGTGAAAGAGTAAGCTCAATAACTTTTCAATTGCTTTGACATTGATTTGGGAGGAACTGTCACGATTTTAGAGTTGAGAAGGATTTCCAAAGAGTTGGGATACAATAAGAGTGAACAAGAGTTGCAGGATATGTTCAAAAAAGTTGATAAAGATAGGGATGGATTGCTAAAAGTCTAGGATTTTATTGATATTCTTAATTTCAAACCTTGAATTATCTATCATAAATATATTATTATATTTCATATTTATTCCTATATAATCTAATATTCATTTTTATTCTTACAATTTATTTTTTTATTGTTTCATACATTATTTAAAACTAACATTAAATAAATAATTATAGTTTTAAAATTCAATCATTAATTTAAATTTAATAAAATCTAAATCATTTTTTTAATATTTAAATTGAATAATATAATTAAATAAACATTTTTATATATAAAGTTAAAAAATTTTTACTGTAATTTTAATTTTAAATCACTTAAAATATTTCTGAAATAATTATTCTATTATTTCAAATGGAGCAGGTTTTTTTATGACCTCGTCAACTTAACATTCTAAAAATCTTTTTGTCGTTTCTTCTGAATTATCACTACTAAACCCAATTATGATTGAATTTTTATTGAGATTTTAAATATTTTTTTAATGATTTCTAATAAATTATGCACATTAAAATCCGTTATAAACTGGAATATTTAAATCCATAAAAATTATGTCAAAATATTAAGATTAAAATTCTTATTAACACTATTAACCATCCCAACATTTCGTTATATTAAATTTTAAAAATTTAATACTATTTAATTGAGTTGTTAATATATGCATAATAAAAGAATCATCTTCAACTATCATAATGTTTATTTGTTTTTCAATTAAAAATGATTATTGATTTTATTATTTTTAAACTATTATTTTGGATACATCATTATCTTATTCTATCTTTTTAATTTATTATTATTAAGTAATAATTTAATCATTATGTTTAATATTTTTAGAATTTGATTTTATTATTTATTAAAAACTTGGTATGTTTAAATCTTAAATATTATTATCAGATTCTATATTTTAACTCTATATTTATCAATTAAAATAAAAATATTTAAAAATTTTAAAATAATAAAATAATAATTACTTATTTTTCGTTTTAAACATTTAAATTCACTTCATCATTACACTAAATTTTATCATTAATATTTTTATATATATGAAATTAGAATTTGGCTCCTTAATCTTTATTATTTTCAAATTATAATTACTAGTCTTTATTACCCATACTTTTAATATATTAAGAAATATTATATAATCCTAAACCAACTCCTTTTTAATTTAAATTATTGATATTGAAAGTTTAAAAGGCTTTAGTTAGTTTATTAATTATATTTTCTTTTAATCCGATTCCTGTATCTTAAACGCTAACTTAAATTATTTCTTTTTCTTGAATATCTTTCTATAATACAAATTTCACATCCACTTTTCCTATTCTTGTAAATTTAAGCGCATTTGTTAATAAGTTGAATATAGTTTATGTAAATCTTCTTTTATCATTGAAAATAAATTATTAATTATTTTTGACAGAATTTTAAAAATTTAATTCTATTTCTTTTTTTTAATATTTATATTTCATTAAATCTTCTAATTCTTTTATAGAGTCTTCTAATTTAAATTTTTTGTATTCAAATTATAATTTACTTTATTTTAAAATTGAATAATCTAATAAACCTTTTCCTATTTATTTTTAAAGTTTCGTACTATTTAATGAGATTTTAATAGATTCAATAGCTTCATTTAATAGCTTAATAATATCAATAATTTTATCTTGAGAATAATTATTTTGAGAAATTAATTCTAATTTATATAAAGCATTATTTATATTTTCTATTGCAGATTCATTATAATGTTTGCTACAAGAAAGAGGAGATTTTTAATCATGAGAAATTTAAGCCATAAAAACTTCTTAATTTTTTTATTCTTATAATAATTTGATATTTTCAATATCCTTTTAACATTACTTGATTTAAAAATAATGATTTATTCGATTTTCAAATAAATAACTAATTATATGGATTTTCATAACTTTATCTTAAAGTTTAATATAATGTTCTTCAATTAATTTTTATGCTTTTTTAATATTATTTTATCGCTATTCTGATTATAATTTTTATAAAATTTATTTGTTTTTTTACAAAATTTATGAAATTTTAATATCATCTTCATCCTAATCGATTTTATTTAAATATATTATTTAAATCTAATCAATCCATTATAAAAAATCATTTTGGCTTTAAATATTAAATTATTAGGTCATTCTTTTATTTTATATTTCTATTTTATACTCTTTTTCATCAATTACATTTAAGACATAATCGACGTTAATTTTATTTTAAATTTTTAAAAGTTTAATTACAGCTTTTTATTATTAAAAGTTATTTTATTAAATATTATTTTATTTTATATTAATAATGATATAAATTAACAAACAAATGATAAATTAAACCAAAACTAATGTTTGATTTTTTATCCCGTCATATTATATATAAAAGCTTCCAATTTATAAACCAATTACTACTACTAAATGTATTACGATATTTGCATATTTGAAAAAACTATTTGTTATCAAATAAGCTGTAGCAGTTATGAAAAAAATAGAAGTTTTATTAAACCCATTATCTTTTAATAAATAGTTTATTACAAATAGATAACTGACACCCCAACTAATACTTTGAAAGTGATAGATTATTCTTATCTTAGATTTACTTTTCAGGTATAAATAAAATAAAACATTTAGTATTAATAGAATAATTATTATTCCAGCCAGACAATAAAAAGCTAAAGTCTATTCATTAATATTATTATTGACTTAGTATAGTTGATTAAAAAGTATATTTAGAAAAATTAAAAATACTCCTGAATTATAAACTATCAAGTTAAAAAATCTGTAATTAACTAAAGTTTAATCTTTTAATTCTTTATTAATAAGGGTTTAGAAACTAATAATATTATCTAAATTGTTTTAATTTAAAGTTTTTTTCAATAAATTTTTTATTTTTTTATTCAAAAATAATAATAGCTTCATTATTTTTAGATATTTAGATTATTATAACTTTTAATAAAATTATTTTAAATTATAAATGAAATTTGTAAAATTATATAATATGTATATTTATTATTTCTATATGTAATTAGTAAGTTTTTTTTTTTTAACGGTCCTCCGGAGAGGTCGCTGTGCAGCACTATGGATTCTTTAGTTAGTCCATTTGGATTAAAGAGGGGAAACTGCACAAAACCCTCCACTTAACTTTGTCCGGCAGTCTACTCACCCCACCGAACTCGAACCCCACCTCTTGACTTTAGTGTTTAATTTTATTTATATATATATAAAGCTAAACCAATAAAGTCTTATTGATGACCTATGTAATTAAAAGTTAAAATATAAATTTTTATTAAAAAAATATTCTTATTGTTATTATAGTATAAATTCTTAATAAAGATAAATTTTGTAAGATATTTTTGTTTGAATTAAAATTACGTTAATTAAAATTATAAAAAGATAATAAATATGTATTTATATAAATATGATAAAATCAGCTTATTTTAATAATAAAAATTATAAATTCATATAATATAAATAATAAATACATTAAAAAAATTATAAACTAAATTATAATATTAAGAAGAATTAAAATAAAAAGAATTTATGTACGATTAAAATACAGACTTTTAGATGAATTAATTTAACTTTAAATGAAAAGATATTTTGAATATTAATATTTTAAATTTATAATAAAATTTTAAATTAAAATTATATAATATATAATTAAATATAATTTTAAATATTAATGGAACCTCAAAAAAATCCTTTTGACTTCATAAAATCGAATAAAGAATTTATTTAATAATTAGAATTAAATTGAAATATAATAGAATAAAAATTCAACGATTAATTATAAATCAATAATAATAATTGTTTTGATAAGTTGTATTATAATCATGAGAAAGCTGAAAAATATGGATTAATAAAAAGATTATAAAATCCTTCAATCTAAGAAGAAAATAACTTACCGTTATTAATAAAAAAAAAGAAAAATGAAATATATTGAGAAAAAAAAGAAAGCTTAAAAGAATTTGTGATTAAAAAAAGAAGAATTTTTACAGCAAACATGAATATAAAAATAAAAGAAGAGGAAACTTAAAAATTAGAAGAATTTATGAAAAATGAATAAGAAAGTTTAAATGCTAGAATTTTTAATATAAGAGAAGATAAAGAATTGATTAAAGAATTAAATAATTAATTTAAAAAATTAACTGATGAAGCACAAAAAAAAACAGAAGAAGAATAATAAAAAAGAGAATAATTATTGTTGTTAAGTAATTAAATAACAAACTAAATAGAATAAAATAAAATATTAATGGAAAAATATCAAATGTAAATAAATGCTTTTAAATAATATTAAAATTTTATTAATACTTTATATAGAAAGTTTAGGATTATAAATAATAATTAAGATGAAATGTTAAAAGATTCTAATATATTTTTAACAAATAATTAAGACATAATTAAGGATAATTAAAACATGAACAAATTATAACATAGTAATACAATACAAAAAAATAAAAGCCAAAAAAAAATGAATATTAAAAATAATAATTTTTTAACAGAAGAAAATTAAGAGCAATTTATCATACCTTTCTAATTTCCATAGCAAGTACCTGAATTTCTAGATTAACTTGAAAAAAATAACATAAATTTTATTGTTAATTAAGCTGAATAATAAGATGAATTGGATAAAATAATAAAAGAATTTGAGTTTTAATCTTAAATATTAGAAAAATTAAAGGAGGAAAATAAATAAAAACTAGAACAGTAAATAAAATTAAAATAGGAAAAACAAAATAAGATAAACTAACTTAATTAAATTAAAATATTTAATAATAAAAAAATAGAATTTAACGATGGTTAAATATTAGATATGGAAATAATTAGCTAAAAAATTAAAGATGCATATCTAGAAATTTAGGGAATTAAAGAAACAAAAAATCCATAATATTAATTAACAATAAATACAAAATAAAAAGATGAAATTTTAGTTACTGATACAATCAAATTTATAAAAGCACTTGAAGTTTAATTAATTAATTTACTTAATAAAAGACATAATTTATAATAATCAGAATATATTAAAAAAGAATTTCTTGACAAAAAATAAAAAGATATTAATAAAATATATTCATAGAAAAAGTCTGATTAGCTCATCAAATAGCAATAAGAATAAAATCAAAGAAACTTAGATGCTTAAAATTTAAAATAAAAATAAAGATAAAATCAAAAGTAATTTTATTATTTTCTAACTAATTTATACCTATTAAATATTATTTATAAATATTATAATAATTAACAATAACAAATAGAAATCGTAAAGGTAGAAAAGATATGACAAAGCAAATATTTATTAAAAAAGAATAACAAAATAAATAAATTTCTATAAAAGTAGAATCAGACGAAGAAAAGTACTTCAGAGAATCATTTGGATGATATTTAAGATAATAATATAATATAATAATCAACTATGTTTTTATGATTGAGTTAAAAAATGAAATAATAATTATGATCCGAATCCTTAAGCTGTTTCATTAACTTTGATCATAGCAGGTCTTAATATATTTAAATAATAATTACCCTGCAATATCTATATGGGCCCAACTTACATTAGTATTAACAAAATTCTAAAGGAAAGCAGCAGCAGTAGAACTTCCGCCATATTAATTACCAATATTTTTAATATGTCCAAAATGACTAACAATAGCCTTCTAATGATGATAATTAATAGGCAACCTCCAGAGTGGTTCATTGGTAAACTGAGCACTCTCTATCAAGTTTTGAGCCAACTAATCACAATTACTAAACAACCCAGCTGTCTCCTGACCCAAAGCCACTAGACATGCTCCTGTTAATGTACTTAATTCCACCATCTTCTCTATTTAATATTACTCCTACACATAACTCATCACATCCCCTAAAATTAATCTACCTTCTGCATCTGTATTTCCTATCTCTACATTAGTTCCATTGTAACTTTTTATCAAGTCAGTCTATCGATAAGCATTATCACCCAACATGTTTTCCACTAACCCTATTCCCATTACTAAATTCACCTTCAATTTCATCTATACTGCTTCTTTGAATGTGCTCATTACTGCACAAGCTCCTCCTTTATCTAAATGCATATCGTTCATACCTTATAAAGTCTTAATGTTTAATCCACCTGCATCAAATATCACTCCTTTACCTAATATGCTTATATATTTTTCACTACTTTTATCTCCTTTATAACTCATTATTATCATTTATGGTTCTTATCTGCTTCCTTTACCTACCGAGTATATTAAGTTCATTCCTCTCTCTTCTAATTCCTTACCTTTTATTATTTCTATTTTCACATCATTATTTTCCTTTTATATTTATTAACATAAATTGCTGAAATACTCTATATTTCCAAAATTTGCTCTTAAATTTATAAGAGACCTTGTAAATAATCCAACTTCAGCTAATTTTATAAATCTATTTATTTCTTCCATATTTACTTCATTTAATATGTTTATTTATTAAATTGGTTTAAATTAATTATCTTCTTCATCATTTTAATCATCTTTATTTTCTATACTTTTTATATTATCCTTTCCATTTTTAACTCTTTTTTCTTTATGACAAAATTTATAATTATTTAATAAAATATTATATAAATATCTTCCTATTTCTTACGAATCAAATTCTTAATTAAATTCTAAATCAAATTCTTAAATTTAGTTATTTATTAATTATTAAGCAGTTTATTAACCAATTTTTGTTAATTAATCTTATAATTTATCTTTATTTTTTAAATTTAATCCTCTTATTGTATTCATTTAATATCCATTAATATCATATTGTGTTATTGATTTCTTTAATTTCCATTGATTTTTCAAAATTTCATTATTATTAATAGGTAAATTTTCTTCTTATTAATTTGTTATTTTCTATAACACTTAAAATTTTTTTTAACCTTAACTTATTTTCGGAATAATTGGTTTGATGTATTATTATAATATCTTATTCATTAAATAATAAATTTATTATAATAAAAATAATTTTTATTTATAAGTATAAAATTATTCACTATAAATTTTATAAAAAATACTTAATCAAAACAATTATATTTTAAAAATTAATTTTTGTTTGATAATTTAATGTTTAGAAATATAGAGGATAAATTTATAGATGAATGTGTTTAAACTAAAAAATTTATAATGTCAATAATTAGCCACGACATAATTTATTTAAATATTAAAAATAATATTTATAGAAATATTTATGAAAATTAAATAAAATAATTTCATTAATAAAAGTTAATAAAAAATTATAATGGAAATAAAATTAATAAAATTTCTATAATTTGATTATATGGATCAAATAAATTTAATTAAAAATGTTGTATGAATATACATGGTGTAAATATATAATAAATATTATTAGTTTTTTCCCTATTTTTACATCAAATTTGAATTATTTAGAGATCATATTAATGAATAATTTATTTTGGATTTTTTATATAAATTAGAAGAAGCATATTAAATGATAAAAAATCCATAATAATTTTATAAAATAAAAGAAAAATATTAAAACTCAAAATACTTTATTGATAATTCTATAATATATAATTATGAAATAGTAAATAAAATAGATTTTTATGGATACCATAAAGATCCCGAGATATTTTTAAAAATATATTTTTATGATGATTCTAGTTTCACAACTTTAAAACATATAATTTAAAATAAAGTAATTTATAAAGAAAATTTACAAATATATGAAGTATTATAATTTAATAAAATAAAAAGGGGCATATAAAATAATCAATGCATTTTTATCAAGATAATAATTTATTTGGAATGAAGGATATAACAGTATAAAATTTCAAATTTAGATAACAAAATTAAGAACATTTATAATTATATTAATTATTTTTTGAATTTGATATATTTATTTTCTGGTAGTAATTTTGACTAAATTTCCCAAGTTTTAATTCAGAAATATAGTAATTTATATTAATTATTTAATTATTATTAAATTAATAAAATAGGAAAAATTCATCATAATATTATGAAATTGATTGTCATTATTTTGATATTTGTAATAAATTTGAATAGGAAATTTAAACTAAATAAATATTTTCAAATAATATTAAATAATTATTTTAAATTAAATTAACAACAGCTTTAAAATAGTATTGGGATGAAGAAAATAAAAGAAGATATTAAATTTTAAAATAATAATAGGATATTTAATATTTTATTGATAAATCAAATAATTTAGAAGAAAATTAGATTTTAAAAAATGAAATAAATATAAGTTACTAAAGTGAATAGGATGTAACAAATTTATTAAGAATGATAGATGATTTTTGAATAAAATAGTAATAAGTTTAAAATTTGGAAAAAATACAAATATAATTTTAAATTGATAAATTTATAGTGAATTAATTTTAAAAAATACTAGATGAAATAAATGTAATTTAATTATTATAATACAAAGCGAAAATTTTGCATATCTATGATAAAAAGATTTAAAGAATATGATGATAGAAGGAAAAGAAAAGAAATATAATATTATGGATAATAAGAATCTGATAATTCATCAGAATCAGAATCACTTGAAGATGAAAAGGACATAAATTAATTAAATAATTAATAAGATTTAGAATATCTTATCAAGTATTTTTTATATAATATTTTAAGTTGAAGATTAGAATCTGAAATTCATGTAGATAAAAATTATGATTTATAATAAAAAACCATCAACAACTAAATTACTTATTAATCTTTATCTGGTTTAAATCCAATTTTACCTATATTTAAATTTTGCATTTATTGCCAAAAGAATTTTTTTTCTTGTATTTGTAAGTAATAAGGTAATTTTTAATAATCAAAATTTTAACAAAACTCAAAAATATAAAATGATTAAAAATAAGAAATATTAATTAGAGTTCCAACGCCAGAATAAGTATTATAAGATTTGTAATAGAATGGCCTTATAACTGAGCATTAATTGTAAATATAAAGTAATACATATATTAGTCCTTTTTATTCAAATAAGTTAGATTTAATAGAACACTATTAAAAGCAATGTAAAAATAAAAATGAAGTCGATTTTAATTAGATAAATAAATCTAATTTACATTTGTAAGTATTTTGTAGGGATCAAATAAGACTAGATCTTAATAGGCAATATGCAATAAGTATCGAAAATAAAAAAAAGATGCCTTAATTTTTTAGAATTAGAAATAATATAAACTATAGCTCTATAAATCTAGATTAAAAACTACTTAATTATAATTATTAGTACAATGTTGATCAGTTCAGAAATAAATCAAAGTATAGATTATAGTCAGGTAATAGATTTATATATCAATATTAATTAAAAATGCCTGATTAATTAGATGTTTTAAACTAATTCAAAAATGAATTCACTAAAAAAACTAATTTAAAAAAAAAAAAAATTAGTAAAAATTAAGAAAGTGATATTTTTCTTTGAGATTTCCAAGAATCATAAATAGTATTTAATTAGTACGAATAAAATTAAGAAAGTAATTTTAAAAAAAAAATTGATTTTATTAATGAAAAACATTTAAATTAAGAGACAATTAATATTACAGTCTTCAATTTTGAAATTATGGCTAATAAATAAGAGGAATTAAAAATAAAATCTAATGTTAGGATAGATTAAATTCTTATTCTTACTTATTAAATTCGTATTCAACAAAAAAAATTAAGTATATTGATTTAATTTTTATAAATAATATTTTTTTAGTAAATAATAATTAAATATTAGTAAATGGAATTATAGTTTTGGAAAATGAAGAAAATTATATTTAAATGTAATAGTTTTAAAACTAAAAATATAAATTTAAATTGTTATATGGTCAATAAATAGAAGAATTTTATATAGTAAAAACAGAAAAAAATTTAATTCATAGTTTTATTTTTGTTATATTATAACATGATCCTGATTTAATTTGTTGTTATGATGCAGAAATGGGCTCTTTATTTTATTTATTTAATTGAGCATTAATTTGTGGAATATAATTAAAAAATTACATTTAAAGAAATATTGATAATTTTTAGTAAAATATTTCTGATTTAATACTTTTATTCACAAATTAAAATAGTGATATTATTTAAATCAATAATTTTAATAAAAGTTTTTGTAAGATTAATTAATAAAATAATGATTTTTAAAAAGAATAATATTAATAAAAGAAAGAAATAAATAATTTGTCAAGAATATACAATATTACAGGTAGAGTTATAATAAATATATGGAGAATATGTAAATCTGAAGTAAAATAAAGAAACTATGAAATATAAAATATTTATTATGAACTTTTAGGAGTTAGAAGAATAGAATATAGTGAAAATGAATTGAATAAGATGCTGAAATAAAATAAATGAATAGAGGTAATATAGTACATATTAATGAGAACATAAATGGGTTACGAAATAATGGATAAGTTAAATTTGATAAATAAGAACATAGAAACTTGTAGATTATACGGAGTAGATTTAGAAGAATTACTAAACAGAGGGAGTCAATTCAAAGTAGAAGCAATCCTGAGCAGAGTTTGCAAGTCAAAAGGTTACTTATTACTATCAGGTAGTAAAGAACAAATAAGCTCTCAAAGGATAATGGAATACAAACCAATAGTGATCTAACCTAATAAGCAATACTATATAGATCCAGTAATGATACTAGATTTCCAAAGTCTTTATCCTTCTATCATAATAGCTTACAACATCTGTTACTCAACCACCATAGGCAGAATCGACTCTCATTTCAGTATCATCAACAACACTTATCTTGTCAAAAAGTGTGGAGTCACTATCAACTCTTTTCATCTTGACCACATCGATCCTAAAACCGATCTCTACATCTCCCCTTCCAAAGTCGCATTTGTTAAACCTCATATTAAATAAGGACTCATCCCTCAAATCATGATTGAGTTTTTAATCACTAGAATCATGTTGAAAGATAGTATTAAATTATATCCTCTTTATAACAACATAAAAGAAATACTTGAAAATAGATAATTTGGAATTAAACTGTTGATGAATGTTATTTATGGATACAGTGCTGCAAGTGTTAGTGGACGAATGCCTTGTGTGGATATAGCAGATAGCATAATAAAATCAGGAAGAGACATAATGTAAAACGTTATTCGACACATCAACAATGAGAAATGATATGGAAATATAAAAGTAATCTACGGAGATACAGATTCAGTATTTATTCTAGGGAAAGGCATGAAAGCAGAAGAGGCCTAAAAGGTTGGAGGATAAATATCTTAGGACATTAATAGAATGTTACCTTATCCAATGTGTCTAAAATTTGAGAAAGTCTATACTGATTCTTGGTTGTGTGCGAAGAAGAGGTATGTAGGATATATACATGAAAATGGTGAATTATAAGGCAAGGGCATTGAGATTATCAGGAGAGACAATTGTGAAATAGTAAAGAAAATGTAGATATAATTACTTTCAGAGGTTAAAAAGCACAAGGACCTGAGTTTAGTGAAGCTAATTATGAAGAGAGAGTGGAATTGAATTTGGAATGGCTTTTATAATGAGAGGTTGTTTGCAATTAGCAAGGAGAGCAAGATCAATAAATATCTACATGATCTCTCCTCCATCCCTCATCTAAATCCACTCTCTTTACATTTTCCATTAAGCACCATCTAAGGCATCAAATTGGCTTAGTTCGACCCTATGCTTCAACCCAAACCAAATTAGAGAATTTACTTCCTTATCCTTAATAACTCAATGCCTAAGCTCAATCAATAAGCTATTCCTCTTCAAATTTATCTCCATCATAATAATAATCATCCTTTAAATTATCATTATTATATTCATAAATAAATCAATCCTGCTCTCAATTGAATCTCTCTCACTTTTGATCTTGATATTCTTCATTGGTATCATACAATTCACTCTACATAAAATTCTATTGTTTACACTTCTCATCATTCTCCTATTCAATCTTTTCTTATTAACTCTTTGTGTCTTATTTGTAATCTATAATCTAAATAATAAGTATTTATATATTATTAAACTTTATTAAAAGATTTGCTCCAATTGCTTATAAAATTATACTCTAACTCTTAAATTGATTTAATAAAAGCAATCTATTATTTATTCATAATATTTAAAATATAAATCTATTTGCCAACAGTGCGATTTCAATTATGATAATAGAATTACTGAATTATTATGTTAAGATTATACATGTCCTAATTAATACAAACGTATTAATTCCAAAAAAAATTTAAAAATTTACAATTTCAATATTTAAAAATTAATTGATGAATCATATAACTAATGATAGATAATAGTGATAATATTTTTACATAATAATAATAATAATAAATATAACATAAATAAGAAAAATAAATAATAAAAGGTTAATGATGATAAAAAGTATAATATCAAAATTCATCTGAACCTCCGATGGACTTAACATATTTAAGATACTCAATAATACATGCAATCTACCAAGTGTCAGACATTCCTTAAAATATCATAACATTTCCAGGGACAACTTAATCCGGATCTTATAGAAACTTGTATAATTTTTAATCAGTCCATTTGAAACTGGCAGACCTTAAAGCCAGACTATAATCCTTCATATAGCCTTTTCTGGAACCAGCTCGAGCATTATAAATCTTGCCAAGAGAAGGACCTAGGTAACAATCCAAGTTCAATCGATGACAGTCATTGCAAATGTTATTATACAATTTCTTTCCTTGCTCTAGATCTCCATCAGGAATGTCAATGTCAGGGTCAGATTAATCCACCCTCTTTCTGTGCTTTTGTTTTGGGTATTCAGCAGAACTTGCGTTTATCATTTATTTTATTATTTTCTTTTAGCTTTTATTACTATCTATTTATTCTTATTATTTTATTATTCTTATTATAATTTTACTTTAATTATGATAATATTACAATATATTTATTTTTATTATTAACATCATTATTATTATTTTTATTTATTTTAACTTATTAAAATTATAAAATATTATAATTCAGAATAATTTATCATGGAAAATCAAAGTGGATTCTACTCTTTTAAAGATGAAATAAATACGGTCTAATTTGAAAATGCTGTTTAATTATAAAACTACAAGGAAGTTTAAGCTGAAGATGCAAAAAAACAAATTAAACTTTAAGTTTCATTTGATGATTTAATCGATTAAAGAATAGGAGTTGGAAAATATTAGATAATTAATGTTTTAGGGATTATTTTTTATATGTTGACGATTGGAATGGATTCATAATTAATTAATTTTATTTCTCCCAATATTGCTCAACATTTCAATAACCAAACAGCAAGTAATACTTAAATTATATTTTTAGATAAAAAATACTTAAAACACATTTTGATCGCAGCTACCATATCCGGCTATTTTTTAGGAGGATATTTTGGTGACACCATTGGAAGAAAGTTAACCATGATTCTTAGTACTTCGTTTATTGTAATTTTTGGATTTGTAAGTTTATTTGCTCAAAATTATGATTAATTCATTACTATAAGATTCTTCTATAGTCTATCTATTTCTCTTGGATTCCCACCTACTTTAGGTACTTTTATCTTTTCAATATTTTAAGCCTTTATTTGTGAAATATTCCCACATTAATTTAGAGGCAAAAAATTTATAACCCTTTTTATATTTTATTTTTTAGGGAATATATTATTTTCTCTAACTGCCAAATATTATATTTAATTTATCGATCAAAATAATTGGCAAAGATTTTTTATTGAAATTAATATTTTTCCTTTATTATCCTTGATACTTATTTCTATTTTTTAAAAAGAGTCCCCCAGATTTTTGTTAATTAACTAATAATATGAAAATGCTTTTAATTTGATAGATTAAGCTATAATTTAAAATAAAGAAGAAAGTATTTTATAAATATCATTAAAATACAAATATTTATTTATATTTTAATTTATTATATTAATAAGATACCTTATAAGAACATGAAAAAAAATAAATCATTAATTGGTTGGAATCTTTAGAGATAAATTAATTAAATAAAGCAAAATTTTGCAAAATTTTTTCGAAATAAAATATAAAAGACAATTTTATTTTAATATTCTAGAATTTAATAACTTAATTTATTTTTACAGCTCTTTATCTATTTTTATTTAACTAACAAATTTAATATTATTAGATAACTGACATTAATTTAAAATTTGTAGATAATAGCTTGCTTTTTTCATTATTAATAAGCATACCAACCACAATAATACTTTTTATTTTTTATTTTTTAATTGATTAGTAATTTTTTGGGAGAAAAAAATTGCTAATAATAATTCAATTAATAGTTCTGATTTGTAAATTATAATTAATCAATAATAATTAGGTTTTGAAATAATTTTTTAATTCAATAATTAATATAAATTATATTTATATGTGACATGCTAAATACTAATGCAAATAGTAATTTGTATTTTGTTTATTTATTAATGTGAATTATTTTAAACATAAATAAGAAGCTATTCTATAGCATATTTTTCTGTTATTGGAAAAATAGGAGTTATAACTTCTACTTTAATAATAAATCTAATTTAAGAAAATAATAATGAAATAAAGTTTCTTTATTTGTTAATGATTTTAATCGGATTTAGCCTTTTTTTATTTTTTTTCTCATCAAAGGATTTAACAAAAACTTCATTAAAGGAATGATTTTAATATTTGAAATATTTTTGTATTATAATAAAATTTTTAATTTTTAGTCTATTTATGTATAATTTAAAAATTTTATTTTAAATGTTTTTATTAAATAAAATTACTTTAATTAAAGCTCATAAAATATATAAGTAATTTTTTTATTTAAATATGATTAATTACTAAATTTAACTATTTAAATATTTATTAGAAAAAATTTTATAAAATTATATAATTAATTTTATTATTCTTATAATTTATTATTATTTAAATAAAATATAAAAATATGAATAAAAAAGATTAAAAGATTAAAATTATTAATTCTGTATTTTAAAAAATATTTTAAATCAAAGAAAATCAAATAATTTTATTGACAATATTTGATTGCTTAGAGACTATAATCTAATATGAAATATTATATTATAATCAAGATAATATTTAAAATATGATTGAAAAAAATATTTTAAAATATTTAATTAATTAAAAGCTTAAATTTATAATTTGTCATAAAACTTTGCAAATTCATTTGAAATAGATAATTGATGAAATATAAAAAAATAATTAAATCAAAGATGTTAACTTAATGGTATTAGAAGAAATATCAATAAATTAACCTTTTGAAATAATCGAGTAAAATTAAATATCATAATAAATCTAAAAATTATTTGGTTTTATTTATGAAATAAATGTAACTTTGTAGAAATAATTTTAACCAAATTTTGATATAAATTTAGTAAAATAATAAGTTAATATATAATTTGCTAAAACTTAGAATGGAAATATTATAATTAATAGTAGTGATTTATAAACTATATAAAAAAAATTAGTTAACGAAAAGATAAAAACCCCAAAAGAATAGAATTTCAATAATATAGAATTAGAATTAATATTAGATGAATTTAAGAAAATAAAAGATCAATAAAAATTTGACAATGAAGAAAGAATAAGAAATTAAGAAATTCCTTTACCAACGTTAATGAATATTGAATTTTATTTTTAAAATAACTAATAAAATATGGATTTATCTGAAAATTTAAATCATTTTAAAATATAAGATATAATAATTTTTAAAGAAATAAATGATTATTAAATAAAATTTTAAGAGTTAGTTAAAAAACTTTATTTAGATTTAGTTATTTTAGCAAATTAAGGCATATAAAATAATGAGTTATTTATGTAGAATTAATTATTTTTAACAAGGAAATCAAATGAAATTAATTAAAGCAATTTTAATTTAAATTATTTTCAACAATAATTTTTAATAAAAAATATTCAATAAATGACAAAAAAACTTTGCAATATTCACAGATATTTATAATAAAAATAATGTAAATAAAATTAATTAATTTAAGATAATGGATTTAGTAAATATTTGGTAACTTAGAATTATATATTTTATCATTATTTATAAGATAATTATGATGATAAAGGTTGGGGATGTGCCTACAGATCACTGCAAACAGTTATATCTAGTTTAGTTATTAATGAAAGATTCGATTATTAAGATGATAAAAAATTAATAGATTAATTAAAGAAAATACCAGACCACAGGCAAATCCAGAAAATCTTAGTGGAAATAGAAGATAAAGATGCTAATTTTATAGACTCTAATGAATGGATAGGAGCAATGGAAGTGAGTTTTGTCATAGAAAAAATTCTTTAGGTATTTATATATAAAGAGAAATAGATTGAGAGCAAAATAATTCACATTCCAAATGGTGATGAAGTTGGGAATTATGTAGGTTAATTTATTGAGCATTTCTAGAAAGAAGGGACTCCAATAATGTTTGGAGGAGGATAGTATGCCTATTGTCTCTTAGGTGTTGATTATAATCCTAACACATTGTAAGCATTTTTCTTGATATTAGACCCTCATTATACTGCAATTGACTCTTTCAAAAACATTCTTGAAAAAAAGGCAGTCTTCTGGACAGACTCTTCTTTCTTTTTATAACAACATTTTTATAATTTCTGTCTCCCAATTCATTTTTCTAAATGAATTCATTATTATAATATATATTTTTTAATAATTCTAATAAATTCACAGAAATCAAACAATTCTAATGCAATCTAAAAATTTTCTTTCATCATATAAATTTTCAACTAGTAAAGATGAATTGTTTATGTTTTTTTCATTCCATTCTCCTTATTTATCAAAAACATAGAATTCCTTAAAAATAGGATTGAAATAAATCATTTCCCAATCTATTTCATCAGGTAAATCAGAAATAGTTCTTTTGCAACTTGCTCTATAATCACTATAAGTAACAGGCACAATATTTTTTATACTTATAAATTTTTCATATTTCCCTGATAATCCTAAAGAGGTCAATTTTATTAATTGACTTTTTTCATATAAATCCATATTTATAACATAATGTTTTCTATGTCCATAAAAATATGATTCTAATTAAAATGGTACCATATTGAAATACTTTTAGAAATCACTGTTTTCTAAATTTGATGACTAAACACTGAAATCTATTATTTTTATTAGTCATTTTTTTATAATTTAATATTTTTTATAATTATCTTATTATTACCTTCAAATTCTTTTATCTTATAAAGATTCTATGGATAATCAGATTCTTTTGGGATTTAAGGACTTACTATTTTAAATTCATAGTAATTTCTTCTTTGCTTTTATTATTAATATTATCTTACCTTCATTAACAATTCTTTTTAAAATTTAACAAATCTAATCATTATTATTTAATATTATTTATATTTATTATATATAATATATTATTTAACACATTATATATTATTTTTAAATATGTAATTTTAAACATTTGAAGTAAAAACAGAAGAAAAAAAATAATAAGATTTAGAAGAAATAAAATAATTAAGAGAAAAGGCAAGAAAACAAAAATTCTTTTATTAATGTATAAACAATAATTAAAATTTAAGAGGATGTAATAGAATAAATGAAAGATAAAGAAATAGATAGTCTCTTATAATAATTAAAAGAAGTAGAATTGCAAGGAAAGAAAAGATTAGAAGAACAACGTAAAAAGCATGAATTAAGAATGGAAAAATAATAAAAAATAAATGAATATTAAGTAGATAGGAAAGTAGAAAATATTCCAATAGATGGGGATATTTAAAATGGATCAAGAGTTTTTATGAAAATGTGTGCTTCTTGCCATTAATTAAGCGTAAATTCTGCAGGCAAAAAGAGAACAGGACCAGCACTCGGTTTGATCTTCAATAAATAATCAGGAACTGATAACTATTATGATCATTATAGTTATTCTTTAATTCAATCTAACTTCTTATGGAATAAACTAAATCTTTTTAAATTCTTAAATTCTCCTTAATCTTTTCTTCCTGTAATTATCATCTTCTTATTTTTAGGATAATAAATGCAATATCAATAAAAATATAGGAATCAAAGATCCTAATGATATAGCTGATCTTATCAAATTTTTCAAGGTCTATGCATAAGAACTCAAAATTAATATCAAAATCAAGAGTGAAAATGCATTTGGAAAAGATTTTGTTGATAAGGAAATAAGAGCATAATTAAAATCTGATTAAAACAACTAATATTGAAATTATAATATTTATAATAAATTTTTAAATATATAATTAAAATATAATATATATTTGTAAAAAAATTATTATATAAATTTTTTTGATCCAAAAGTAATAAGGAGTGGGAGAGAATAGTAGGTATTATTGTAATTTATCCTACCAAATCTTATAAATTCATTATTATTTCGAAATAATATTTTATGATTTATATAAATAAAATAATAATTATATCGAATATAAATACTTTCAATAAATCTTATTTCTTTACAATTTTATTATATAATTCTTCATCAAATATTTCTTTATCTTTCATTTTTATTAATAATTAACAAATATTTTAAATTGAATATAAATAAATACTAATTATTTAAAATATAATAGTTTCAATTTCATATTTTGAATTTATATTTATTTTTTAGCAGTTTTATATCTAATATAAATAATTATTTATTTATTTGAAAATTAATGATAATATTAAACATTATTTAATATTTAAAAATGATTCTAAATATAATAAAATAATACTATCTAATAAAAAAATAATAAATATTCGTAAAATATAAACTAAAAATTTATATAAAATATTTTTATTATAAATGTTAAAAAAATAAAAATATATAATTATTATAATTCTAATTAATAATTATTTATATTTAGTTATTATATTTTAATATTATATATAAAATTTTTGAATTCTAACTCATTTTAAATATTCATTTATTTATATAATTAGATAAAAAATTTGATAGTTCTTTATCTTATTTGATTCTAATAAATTTTAACTATTAATTTTATAAATTTTTTAATTTTATTTATTATAAAATATAAATATATAATAATTTTGAATATTAAATATTTCTAATTAATAGAAAGATTTTTAATTTTATTTTTAAATATATAATTAATTTTAATAATTTGATATAAATATAAATTATTTATAATAAAATATAAAAAAATTATATAAAGTCCATTCATTTATTAAAATAAAATAATATTCAATTGCGTTTAATAATAAACAATAACTAATATTATAAATAGTTTGGAAATTATTATAATAATAAAACTCTTTAATTATATTTGTTTTGTGTATTTTTTCGTTATCCTAAAAAATAATTTTTTATTTATTTTTATATTTTTTTATGATTATATTTTATTTACTGTAAATTAATAAATTGAAATCTTAATACAAAATTTAGTTGACTAAATTTTAAGATTTCAAGATTAAATAAGATAAGTAAAAAATTTTTTCAAATTGATATAGG
>Ga0315908_10000969_pt1 | contig 22124 bp, 17 predicted proteins | sample LakEriMetagenome_12_FD_203520 | JGI IMG/M metagenome (GOLD analysis project Ga0315908, IMG submission 203520) | Freshwater fungal communities from buoy surface, Lake Erie, Ohio, United States - Buoy 4 MA124 | ecosystem: Environmental > Aquatic > Freshwater > Lake > Lake biofilm | place: USA...
AATGCTAGAGCTCTGTGTGAGAATGATGAGATTTCCTTTATAGATTACATGATTTCCAAAGGAGATGCACATTATTTAGAACGTCAGCCAGACTGGTTAAAGGAGATTGTTCCTAATACAACAGTTAGACGTGATTATGGTATACATAGATCTGCTGAGAAAATACGAGACTTCCTACATGGATGTCTTAAGAAATATACAGAAGAGGCAATACACATAGAGAAAGATGATGATGGAAACATCATATCTGAAACAAAAGGTATGTCAAAGATATTTGATCCTGTGCTCCTTGAAGAAATGATACAATATAATGAGGATGGAAACTTCGATAGAATCATTGCTGCAGAATTAGCTGTAGCACTAGCCATGAAGTTAGATCCTATAATGGGAAGAACAGGTGGGAAAGAAGATGAAAGAATCACATCACTATATGGAACAAAGAAAAGAAACTCTTTGTTTGCAGAATCTAGTGGAATGTTTAATAATAAAAAACGTAAATTGTTTACATAATGGCAATAATTAGATATACCAAAGATGCTACTATACGCTATGCGTATTTGAACATCTTTCCAGATCAGTTCAAAACTGAAAAAGAAAAGCAAGATGAAAGTTGGATTAAGAATACAATGGACTATTTTGCTAACAAAGCATATGCTGAGTATGTAAAGAACAGGGACACCTTTGTAAAGAACTATGATCTTATGAAAGGTATTCTTAGAATGGAAGACTTCTATCAAGAACCACATGTAAGAAGTTTTACAGACATGTTAGAAGCTGACCTTCAACTTCCTTCATATGTAAAACACTATTCTATTGTCACCACTCCTGTAAACGAATTGGTTGGAGAAATAAGCAAACGTCCTGATACTTACAGAGTTAAGGCATTTGATGATGACAGTCAAGCTGAAGAATTACAATTCAAAACAGAAATGCTTCAGCAATATATAATGAATGAAGCAAAACAAAAGATCATTGAAAATCTTGCAATGCAAGGTCAAGAGATTGATGAAGAGCAAGTTCAACAGATGACAATGGATGAAGTAAAAGAAGAATTAGATTCTTACACATCTATTGCAGAAAAATGGGCAAACCACGTATTAACATGTCAGAAAGCAGACTTTAACTTAAAAGAAAAATCAGAAGATGCATTTAGAGATCTTCTAATATCAGCAAGAGAATTTTATCACATATATGAAGACAACTCGAAACTTGGTTTCAACATCGAAGTGGCTAACCCAAAGAACACTTGGTTTCTTACCACTCCTGATAGAAAGTGGATTTCTGATCCCACAGGCAGAGCTCAGGGTGCTTATGCTGCTGGTACAGTACAGGTTATGGAGCTATCAGAGATCATTGAAGCTATACCAGATCTTACGAAAGAGGAAATCGACCACTTACGCTCGTCACTCCAAGACTATGGACTTATCAACGTTAGAGAATCTAATCTTGGGAATCCTAATGCTCCTGAAGGTATCGATTCTGTAGTTTACGATACATATGATCCTCTTGTGTTACAAACAAGAATGATGATTGAGTCTGAGATGAAAGAGAACAATGATGGACTTAAAGACTTCTTGGGGCTAACGTCTAACGTTAGTAGCTTTGGTTATAAGTATGTTGTTGTACGTAGCTATTGGATTTCTAAAAAGAAAATTGGTAAGCTAATCTATCTTGATGAAATGGGTAACGAACAATCAACACTAGTTGATGAAACTTACAAATCTGGATTGATGCCTACACAACAATCATTAGAATGGGGATGGATTAATGAGTGGTATCAAGGAACTAAGATTGGTCCAGACATCTATCACATCAAACCATTTAAACTGTTAAACTATTGTCCTATCATAGGTACAACATATGAGGTGAAGAACACAGAAGCTAAAAGCTTAGTAGATCTTATGAAACCTTTCCAAGTTATATACAATGTATGTATGAACCAATTGTACAAACTTCTAGAGAAAGAGGTTGGTAAGGTTCAGCTTATGTCATTACGTCACATCCCTATTCCTAAAGATGGAGATGCACAAGATGCTCTTGACATATGGGAAATGGAAGCACGTAATAGAGGAGTGGTATTTGTTGACGACTCTCCAGAGAACTTAAAAGCTCCTAGTTCATTCAACCAATTTACAGCCCTTGACCTTACACGTACGCAGGAGATACAATCTCGTTACAATCTTGCACAACAAATGAAAATGGAATGTTGGGAACTTGTAGGTATGTCAAGACAACGTATGGGATCTGTTGCAGCATCTGAATCTGCTACAGGTACAAACACTGCAATGCAACAAAGTTATTCTCAAACAGAACCTTTGTTTATAGCTCACGAATATGTAATGGGACAATTGTATCAAGCAATCATTGATGCTGCATTATATGTAGAGAGTTCTAAACCTCAGTCTACGCTTTCATATATTACATCTGAGGGACAATCTGCATTTGTACAGGTGAATGGTACAGATTTAAAATTCAGAGACTTAAAAGTATTCCCAACGAATCGTCCTGAAGATACTCAAATGTTTAATGAGCTTAGACAATTGGCACAACCTTTGATGCAGAATGGTGGTTCATTATACGATGTTATCGAATTGTACAGCACTAAGTCTATGAGAGAGATGAAGAAAACCTTCAAAGATCTTAGAGACAAACAAGATGCAATGCAACAACAACAGCAACAAATACAACAACAGCAGTTGCAACAACAACAAGAACAAGCTCAAGCTACATTACAACAAGCTGCTCAACTTGCTCAAGAAAAAATTGCTCACGATGATTACCAAAATGAACTTGACAGACTCAATAAAAAAGAGATTGCTGTTATTCAAGCACTTGGTAGAAACGAGAATGCTACAGCAGATCTTGATAACTCAGGTACAGCTGATGCTCTTGAGATGACTAATCTAGCTGCAGAAGAAAGCAAAGCACAGAGAGAGTATCAAATGAAACTAAGTGATATTCAATCTAAGAATGCAATGGCTGCACAAAAATTGCAGTTAGAGAAAGAGAAATTACAAGTTGCTAGAGAGAATCAAGCAAACGATCTTGCTGTTGCAAAAGAGAATGCAAAGGGCAGAAATAACAAAAAAAAGTAATAAATCTTAAAGAGGATTAGACATTAATGCTATATTACGAGAAAAAATATAGCATATTGACAACTATCTCTTTGAAATTAAATATATCTATTCTAGTTTTACACGTAATATAAACCAAATATTAAACACAACTACATTATGGCTGATAATACAGATAATCTGTCTATGGGTAATTTTAGTATCCAAGATACTATGGAGATGGGTATGGGAAATCAGGAATTACTAAACGATTTGTTTTCTCCTGAAACTTCTACTTCCAACCCTGAAGATGTCACACCAATTATTAAAGAAGCTGAACCTGCTACACCTCCTGCTAAACCAGCAGTACCAAAGGGTAAAGAAATAGCACCAGTTGAAGATGATGCTGACGATAAAGAAAAAGGACAATCTCTTATATCAAACTTCTTAGGTAATAACACTGACGAAGATGAAGATGAAGATGATGATGCTACACCACCTGCACCTGTTGCAAAAACTACAACAACTGATACATCTGATGACAATGACGAAGAGGAGGACTCACAAGGTACTCAATTCACTGCATTGGCAAATGACTTATTCAAGTTAGGAGTTTTCAATAAAGATGAGGATGATGAAGAACCTATTACAACACCTGAACAATTCTTAGAAAGATTTGAAACTGAAAAGAAAAGAGGTGCTTCTGAAATGGTTCAGAATTTCATTGGACAATTTGGAGAAGATTATCAACAAGCGTTCGAAGCCATATTTGTAAAAGGAGTAGATCCTAAAGAGTACTTTGGTACATATAATCAGGTGGTTAATTTTGCTGAGATGGATCTTGCAGATGAAGACAACCAAGTAAGGGTTATAAAACAAGCATTATCTGATCAAGGATTTGATCATGAAGATATAGAGTCAGAAGTTGAAAGACTCAGAAATTATGGTGATCTTGAGAGCGTAGCAACCAAGCATCATAAAGTGTTGGTTAAAAAAGAAGCACAGAAGTTGGGACAAATGGAAGCTAAGGCTGAACAAGAGTTACAACAGAAAGCTGCAATCAGAAATCAATACATACAAAATGTTCAATCTGTTCTAAGTGAAAAGCTTAAAACAAAAGAGTTTGATGGTATTCCATTAAACCCAAAATTAGCAAGCGAACTACAAGACTTCTTATTAGTAGATAAATGGAAGACTGCATCTGGAGAAACACTTTCAGATTTTGACAGAACCATTTTAGATCTTAAGAGACCTGAGAATCATGCCATGAAGGTTAAAGTTGGTTTGCTTCTTAAAATCTTAGAAAAAGATCCAACATTATCAACTATACAAAAGTCAGGTGTTTCTAAAAAAACAGACCAGTTGTTTGGAGAAGTTGCTAGACAAGTGACAAAAGCCAAAACATCAACTGGTGGAAGTGGTTCAAAAGCTAATCCTAATTCGTGGTTCTTATAATCAAATAATTTAATAACAACAAAAAGTATAACAAAATGAGTATTCAAACTATCCCAGGGTTAACTGGTTTTACTTACGCTAGAGTAGCTTCTATGGACAAGCGTGCTGTAGGTAAACTTACAGACTCTAACCACTTGGAGTCTTTTCACTCCACTGAACCAGCTGACTATGATAAAAAAATCATCAGCTTGTACACTCAGAGTTCATTGTACAGCAATGACTTCTTAGACATGATCAACAAAAGCACACCTTATTACATTGATAATAATAGTGATGCTTGGAAATGGCAGGTAGCAGTACCTTACAAATTCCCAAAAATCATTAACATCCCAACTAGTCTAACTGACATCATTGAAGAAACAGGTAAGCCTGGTATCGATGGTCAAGAATTCCAATTAGTATTGGATACTAATGAGTTCTCTAAAAACGCTATCGTTTCTGTAGGTTCACGTCAGTATGGTCCTCGTTTCTATGTAATCAAAGATCCACTTCCATGGAACATGGGTTATTTGTATTCATTTACATTAGTAACTGACAACCCAACTGTAGATTTCGTATCTTCTACATTCTTACAAGTTGGTATTGAATTAGAATTGGTTGATGCTGCTATTGGTGAGTTTGACCAAGACTTATTAGGATTGCCACGTTTAGGTGAGCAAATCACTATGTTCGAATCATTAGGTTCTGGATATGGTTATGAGCACAAAATCACTGAATGGGCTGACGACAAAATGATGCGTGATGCTTCAGGTAAACCACTTGACATCTTAGTATATGCTCCACAAAGACGTAACCAATTACCTTTAACTCGTAACGATGTTAAATGGGAGCCATTTGTTGAGTTCTGGATGCGTAAATCTATGTTGGAATTGAAAGTTAAACGTATGATCTGGGCTAAACCTGGAACAGTTAAAACTAATGGTTCTAAACAAGAATTGAAACGTACATCTGCAGGTGTATACCACAGAATGCGTAACAATGGTAACTTGGTACAATACAATAGAGGTGAATTCTCTGCTAACTTGATTCGTTCTGTATTTGGAGATTTATTCTACAGACGTGTGGACGTTAAAGATAGACGAGTTAAAATGTACACTAACGAGGCTGGATTCGACGTATTCCAACAAGCTTTGAAAAATGATGCATTAAACTCAGGATTAACTTTCATGGCAGATTCTGGAAACAGATACTTGCAAGGAGAAGGACAACACATCACTTACAACTTTGCATTTGATGCAATGGTAACACGTGAGACAGGTCGTGTTGAATTGATCCACTTGAAAGAATTAGATTTACCACAATCTAACTTAGAGTTTGGACAAAACAAAAAATCTACTCCAGTATTTATGGTGTTTGATGTTTCTCCAATGTCTGATGGTTCAATGGTAAACAACATTCGTGAGGTTCGTATGAAAGGTGCTCCTTCTATGACTTGGGGTTATATTGATGGAACTCGTCACCACTTAGGTTTTGCTAAATCTCAAGGTATGAGCTCTGCTAACAAATTCCCTGGATACGAAATCTGGATGAAAGATCGTTGCGATGTATTCATCGAAGACTTGTCAAGAACTGTGTTGATCGAAGAAATCCCACAATTCTAATAAAATAACAGTACTTACTACGCTACCCATTAGAACAGCGTCCCAGAGTAAGTCGTAAATCGAAAAGAATTCCCCCCTTCCCCCACTCTCTCCCACCTTGGGGGGAAAGCTTTTCAAACAGAATGATGGACTTATGTCGCATTACTCTTCGATGGGTACATTCTGCAAAGTATAAACCAAAACTTAATTAAACTACATTATGGGTAAGATAGGCAAAATCTCTACATTAAAGAAAGATTATAACAATTCTCAATTGCAGACAATGCAAGGTGGATTAGCAGCAAAAGGTATGACACGTATTCCTGGAACAGGAGTGTTTAAGTATCCTTACAAAGAGCTAGATGGTCAATACAGAACAGGACTAGATCCTAATGCTGCATACATCAGAAGAATTAGTGATCCAACAGAACGTGAGTTAGAAATAGAACGTGTTACAAAACTACGTGAAAAACTAGAAGCTGCGTTAGGTGATATTGATCTTGGTCCTCGTTCTAAATTTTGGAACTATGGATTGTCATTATCAACAGATGATTACACACACGTACAAGCAGTTAAACTGTTAGATGGTGATAACTTTTTTGATCTTTCAGTTCCTTTTCAAGAGTTAGCTTTTTCATGGTTGCGAGTACATCCAACTATTGCATCAAGTTATCAATCTTGGGAAAGAGGTGAATATCCTGCAGACACACAATTTTATGTTGTTGACGAGGAAATTGAAAGTGGTATAATCTTCAAGAAAAAACAATTGATCAATAAAGCTATTGTGAAATTTGATTCTATGACTCCTGAGAAGAAACGTAAAGTTGGAAGACTTTTAGGACTTCCAGTTACAGAAGATACTAAAGAGGAAGTTGTTTACAATCAAGTAGATAACATGCTTAAACAATCAGAGTTCAAGTCTGGTGCATTCCAAGGATTAAATCCTGTAGAAGTGTTCAACAGATTTGCAGACATGAAGGAAAACTTACTCCATATCAAAGATTTAGTTAAGCAAGCTATTGCTCATTCAGTTTACAGAGTCAAGCCAAATGGTAAGGTTTATGAAGGTGAATTTGAAATTGCAAAAGATGAGGAAGAATTAATTAAATTCCTTATGGATGATGATAATCAAGATGAGTTACTCACTCTTGAAGGAAAATTAAAACATAAAAAACTAGCTGCTATTTAGTGGCTAGTTTTTAAAAATATAAAATATGATACCAGTAGATAGTTTATTATACAAGATTGACCAAAGATTGAATAAGCTATCAACTAATGAGCATCAACAGATTCAACTTGAAGATAAAATCTTAGCTCTGAATGAAGCTCAGATTAAGTTGATAAAGCAAAAGATCGACAACATTAGTACTGTAAGTCAAATGGGTTTAGACTCATTTAAAAAACGTTACGAAGATCTACAAAGTTTAGTGATAGATTATAATCATCAACCATTAGAACTTGCAGAATCAAATAAAGAAATACATCAGTGGAAAGCTAACATACATCAATTAGAACCACAATATATGTTCTATGTAGATTCATATGTGTTAGCTGACAAAGGAAGATGTAAAAACAGAAAGATCTGGATTAATAGAGATCTTGCAAAACATGGAGATCTTCAGTTTATTCTGAACAACGATCATTACAAACCAAGTTTTGAATATCAAGAAACATTCAATCTCTTATCTTCTGATGACATAAGTGTATTTACAGATGGGACATTCACTCCTAAAAGTATAAATATAATGTACATGAGATATCCAGTGTACATTGATAAAGCAGGATATATCAAGTTTGATGGAACACCCTCTACAGATGTAGACTGTGAACTTGAGACATACCTAGAAGATGAATTGTTAGATTTGACAGTTGAGAACCTAGCAATGTACACAGAGAATCAAAGTGCTGTACAAAATGCAGCATACAGAATACAAACAAACGAATAAATTTTTAACTTAATAAATAAACAAAATGGCAGATTTTTCTTTAACTACTGTCTTTGTAGTACCAGGATTCCAAGGTTCATTACCTTCTGGTAGCTCTACACAAGACTTAGCAGCTGGTGAAGTAGGTATTTTTGATAGCAATTATGTAGCTACATTGACTCCTAGTACTTCTAAGTATTTTTACATTGCCCAAGGTAGAACAAACACCTATTTGCAAGGAACAAAACGTTCTGATAAAATTGCAGGATGTGGTGCTGGATTTGGTGGATGTAATTCAAATGTAACTGAATGGTATAAAGTGAGTGGGTGTCCTACTCCTATCACTCAAATTACTGATGTTGATGGATGGAATGTAAAATGTGGTGATGTTGTAACTTTGACGTTACGTGCTCACTCTTCTTACTTGGATACATTGTATTTCAATGGATTCACTCGTTCAGTGACTGTTCAAGCTCCATGTTGTGATTGTGGTGGTGATCCTTGTGACACTGTTGACGTTCCAGCATTGATTGACCAATTCATCTTGAAATTGCAACAACAAGCTCCTGGTATCAACCCTGATAACATTAGCTTGAACAACTTCTATCAATTCCAAAGAATTGGTAATGACTCTGCTGCAATCTTACGTATTACAGGAAAACCATTAACTACATATGGACAACCATGTGATGTTGCTGCGTTCCCTTACGAATATGACAGAATGTGGTTCAGAACTTTTGTATACAGTGGTCCTGCAACTACAGCTGACTTTATCGTAGCTGATAATTGTAACATTGTTGCTAATGCTGAAGTGGTACAACGTGCTAACTACGCTACTGGTACATATGGAGAAATTGCTCAATTAGAGAAAAACTTCTACAGTTACCAAGCAGGTTACTTGAAACACTTATATAGAATGGCTGGTTACAATGGTAACTTTGAATCTTGGGCTGATGCTGGTACAACATACGATACTTTCTTTATCAAATTCAACGAATATGATAAGTCTGCTTATTCTTGGGGTGATTACATCAAAGAAGATGCAATGGTAATTATTGCAGTTGAAGCTGGTTCAGGTATCTCTGGTGATATTCAAGATGCATTAGAAGATGCTCTTGGAACTGTTGTTGACAACAATCCTGTATGTATCACTACTACTTCTACTACAACTACTGTGTGGCCTAGTACTACTACTACATCTACATTGATTCCTTAAGAAGTAAATTAATAAATAACCTATGCCAGAGGGTGAGAGGATATTCTCAAGTCCTCTGGCATATTTATTATATAACAACATGCCAACATTAAATTTAGATATACTTGTAGTTCCTACGTATAACACATTAACTCTTGGGGTGATAGATGCGTCTACATATCCTACAAACCCCCCTGTTGTTACATCTCCAACAATTGAAATAAATGTTCCTGGATTTGATACTGCAATTCTTGCATTTGATGTAAATAATTTTAATATCTTTACATCATCAGATTTAGGCATTACTGCCACAGGTGTAAACCAACCTCTTCCTGATGGAGTTTATCATTTAAAATATTCCATTGCTCCAGCATATGAAAACTTTGTAGAGAAATCAATCATTCGTGTTGACAGACTACAAGAAAGATTTGATGAAGCATTCATGAAACTTGACATGATGGAATGTGATAGAGCAATTAAAACCCAATCAAAAGTAGATTTGAACACAATCTACTTCTTCATCCAGGGAGCAATTGCAGCAGCTAACAACTGCGCAATAGTTGAAGCAAACAAACTATATAATCAAGCATCTACAATGTTAACCAACTTTAGCAAAAACAATTGTGGTTGTTCTGGAAATAATTATGCTATAAACTTTTATTAATATGGCTGCTTGTAGAAATTGTGGGACTAGTGTGGGCTGTGGATGCCAACTAAAGAATGGATTGTGTGGAAAATGCCAAAGTGCTGCCAACAATCCTCAACCTAAAAAATAATAATTATGTTATCTCCTAGATTAACTAATTGTCCTGAATGTGCAAACATTCCTTCATTGATTGCAGAGATTGATTGCAAGATTGCAAATATGGCTAGTAGCTTATATAACAATCTTGTTTTTATGTTAAATCAACCTTTTGCAGGAAGTGTTATGTCTGATCTTTTGAACTATAAAAGAATCCTTACATACAAATATCATAATCCAAGTTATGCAAGTCAATACTCTGTGAATATGATTGCTAGTAGAATTAAAATTTTAAAATTTAGATAAAATGTCTTGTACAAATTGCTTTAATGGATGTGCTGAAACTATTTCAGATCAATGTGTTAGATATACAGGAGAAGATGTTTCTGCATTAGGCATTAGTCATGGCGACAGTCTTTTAGCTGTAGAGAATGCAATCACCACATTTCTTGTTCCTGTATTAACAGGAGTGGGAATTAAACCTATTGTTAACGAGAGCGTTATTTGTAATGTAGTTAAACAGTTTCTTCCAACATGTACACAGTGTACAGGATTTACATTAAACGAAGTTTTAACAGCAATTATTAAAGCAGCATGTTTGTTACAAGAACAAATAGATGATCTTGTTGCAGAATTTGAAACTTTAAATGCTAACTATGATGTAGCATGTCTTGATGATGTAACAGCATCATCTGGTACACATGATATTCTTCAAGCTGCAATTGATAAAATTTGTGAGCTAGAAGTTAATCTTGGAGCATTAGTTCTTGACCTTGCTACAAACTACTATACTAAAACACAAGTTAATACACTTCTTAGTAACTATACTCCACCTGGTGGGAATTTAATTAAGAGTAAAATGATCCCTTATGTAGCTGTTCCATATTTTGGACCAGTATCATATTTTGATGCAAATGGTGCAGGTATAGGTGATTGGATTGATATCTATTTGTGTGTTGGAACTGGTAGTCACCCACAAGCACCAGACATAAGAGGACGTGTTCTTGTTGGAGCTACAACAGGTGTTCAAGGAGGACCAATGAATCCAGCTGTTATCCCTAATATGGGAACAGGAGGATTTAATCCATCATATACAGTAGGAAGTACATATGGTGCAAATGGTGTTGCATTATCAAACATTAATCAGATTCCAAGTCATACACATACAAATACAGCTGTTACAAGTATATTAGATACTCATAAACATAATTTTTCTGATTCTAGAGAGCAAGGTAGTGGTTTGATGCGAGGAAGTGCTGGAATAGCAGGTAATGGATCTCCATCCATAACCCCTAGTCAAGATTTTACTGCTGGTGCAGGAAGTGGATTAGGTATAATTTATTACACTTCTACAACAAGTGCAGGAGCAATTACAGCTTCAACTACTGTAACAATTGATCCAACTGGAAATGTTACTCCTGAGCCTCATACAAATATACAGCCTGTTATTGCTTGTAACTATATAATATACATACCTTAATTTTATTAATATGTCTTGCACAAATTGTTATAATGGTTGCGCTGAGATTGTTTCTGATCAATGCGTTAAATATACAGGGGTAGATGTACCTCTATTAGGCATTCAAAATGGTGACACACTTGCCACTGTTGAGAGTGCAATAATTTCATTCGTTACACCATTCCTTAATGGAACAGGTATAAAACCTATCATTGATCCAGATATAATATGTGATGTCGTTAGACAATATATTCCTACATGTGTAGAATGTAATGGCTTTAATCTAAATGACATATTAACAGCAATTATTAAAGCTGTGTGTGATTTACAAATTCAAATCAACAATGTTGTTGCAGACATTGCAATAATTGAAGCTGATTACGAAGTTGGTTGTATAGAAGAAGTTAGTGCTAGTTCTGGAACACATGATATATTGCAAGCTGTTATAAACACACTTTGCCAAGTACAAGTTGACCTTGCTGCATTATCTTTAGATGTTGCTACAAATTATATCAGAATCGATCAGATTAACGATTACATTGCTGCATACCTTGCTGCCCTACCAAGCGACTTAGTAAGTGCCAAAATGATTCCATATGTAGCATTAGAGTTCTATGGTGATTTAATTGGTAAGTTTGATGTAAATGGTGCAGGTTATGGAGTGTGGAAAGATATTTATTTATGTAATGGTTCAAGTCATCCACAAGCTCCTGATAAAAGAGGTAGAGTTGCTGTTTGTGCAATAGTAGATATGGGTGGTGGTGCATTAGATCCAGAAGTAGATCCTAATCAAAGTCAATATAATCCATTATATGAAATTGATTACCCTGATGGATCTAACTTTACAACACTTAACAAAAACCAAATGCCTTTGCATACACATACTCCAACTGTAGTATTAAATGATCCTGGACATGCGCATTTATTTGGAGGAGATGATTTTATCACTCAAGGTGGTTATACATCTAATGGTACTGGATTTAATTATGATGCTCAATCACAAAATTCAGGAAATGGAAAAAACTATTATACAAAAAATTTAAATGGTACAGGTAATGGTATTGCTCAATCATCAAATGTAACTATTGCTAGTGCAACTAATTCTGATGAAGGTGGTGGACTACCTCACTCAAACGTTCAACCAGTTTATCCTTGTTATTATATAATTTATATACCTGCTTAATTATGTGGCCATATTTACCTCAAAACCCATGTGGATGTGACTCTTGTGAGAGTTCTAATGAATCAACAACAAATGTTGGATCAGATAATGTAAGATACGTGGGGCCTCCTTTGGCTTGTACAGGAATTGAAGCTTGTGATACTCTTACAGTTGCTCTTCAAAAAATTGATAGTGTAGTTTGTAATATACTTGATACATTAGATGTATGTTGTACAACTACTACTTCTACAACAACAATATGTCCTTGTACTACATATGGATATGTTGGACCAAGATTTAATCCTGGTACAATTACATATGTAGAGTGTAATACATTAGAACCTATTACAGACACTGCATCTAGCATTGTTCAATTTGCATGTGTTGATAATAACTATCCAATTATAGAAATTGGTTCAATTAATGTAATAGATACACAAGATTGTTGTTCAAATACTACAACAACAACTACCACTGCTCTTCCAATAAAACCATATTGTTATGAAGTAACAGTTGTGAATAAATGTACTGTTTACTGGACAGATGCAAATGGTAATCCTGAGTCACAAGTAGTTACAAATGATAAAATATATATCTGTGCTGATCAAGGTTCTATTGCAAGTGCTTGTGGAGCTGGTGGATCTGTTTCTTTCACTGGAGGAGTTGTTGCTTGTACAAGTGATGCAATTTGTCAACCAACTACAACAACAACTACTACAATAGCTTGTAACTGTATCACATTTAATAATACAGATAGTTCTATAATAGACCATACTATTGGATACAATGATTGTATTGGAGAATTTGTTGAAACTACAATTTCTGCAAATGATATATTACAATTTTGTGGAAGTGATGGTATAGCAGATAGTGAGTTAGTAATAGTAACAACTGGAGGAGCTTGTATTGCTGAAGTGTGTCCAACGACAACAACAACAACAACTGAAGCCCCACTAGCATGTTTTTCTTATGTGCTGCAAAGTACAGCTTCTGGAGAAAATAATTGGGAAGCATTTGCCTGTAATTCTGACACTCCTGTATCAGGAACTGTTCCATATCCTGGAACAATGGAAACTGGATGTATTACTCAAGGTTCATTATTACTTGGTGATAATTTAATAATTATTTCTCAATCAGTTTGTGCAGAAGTTAGTTGTGAAGCATTTGAAATACAAGGATTTTCTCCTGTAGGATCTTGGGATGCTATTGATTGTTTAGGTAATCCAGTTGGTGATATTGCTCCTAGTGGTGTTACTGTTCTTACAGGATGCATTATTCCTAATACATTAGTTTTAGATAATGCATATATAAAAACATCTCTTGGACCATGTAGTTCAACCACTACAACTACTACCTTGTTTCCACCTACAACCACAACAACAACAACACCTGCTCCTACAAGTTTTAGATATTTCTTCTCTACTACTGCTATCTCAGGAGCATTAGCATGTGATAAAACAACTTTTCCAACAGTTTTATATTCAGATGATCCAACCCTTAATTTAGGATCTTTCTTGTATACAGACATGGCATTAACTACTCCTTTCCCAGGAGCTGCAAGATGGTATAAAGAATCTGTAAGTGGTGTAGCTTTTGCTATTCTTAATAGTGGAGAGATTGCTGGTGAATTCATTTGTACAACAACTACAACCACAACATTGTTTCCACCAACTACAACAACGACAACAACTGTTGTAAATTTTAGTCATGGACTTTCTGCAGGAGAAGCAAGTAATGTATTAGCTTGTCTTGAAACAGTTGCAGCAACAACAGTGTATACAAGTGTTCCTACAATAGCTTTTGGAACTATTGTATATACTGATCCAGCACTAACTATTCCATTTAATGGAGGAGGATCATCAGTGTATTATAAAAATTTCTCATCAGGTGATGGAGTTAGAATCAATGGTTCTGGACAAGTTTTCACTACTTTTTCTTGTTAATATTTTAAAGCTAAACTTATGAGTATTCTTAATTGTATAAATACTGATTCTTGTTCAACACAGATTACTAAATCTGATTTAGTAACATATATTGGGCTAGATTTATTATGTACAAATATCCAAACATCAGAAGATCTCACTGAAGCTCTTGTAAATATAGATTCACGTATTTGTGATATAATAGAAACTTTAAATATTTGTTGTACAACTACAACAACGTCTACTAGTACTACAACTACATCAACTACGTCAACTTCATCAACGACTACTACAACTACTACAGCACCACCAACAACCACTACAACTACCACTGCTGCTAATTATTTAGAACCTTGTACTGTATTAGTTAATTATGGTCAAAATGTTTATGGATATGATCCAGGTGCTAATACAACTACTTTCTTAGGAAACTATGCTCCAGGAGGAAATGATATTGCAAACACTGCAACAAAAATGTGGTTATATACTCCAACTCTTATATATGAGTATAACATTACATTATCTCCTTGGACAGCTGTTCTTAATAGAACAATTAATCTTCCAGCAGGAGTTGAATTAGGTCAAGGATTAGTTGCAATAAATAACACATCGCTGTATGCATCAAATACATATCCAGGAGGAGCAACTCCTAATAAAATAGTATTTTTAAATATTGCAACTAGTACAGCTGGTGTAACAAATGTTATTTCATTACTTCCTGCAGGAACAGTAGTTTCTGGAGATATATTATATACAACAACTAATAAATTATTAGTTACAACAACATTAGGTGCAATTGATCAGTTACGTCAGTATGATGCAATTACTGGTAATTTAGAAATTACAGTGACTCTTCCCTCATATGGTATTCCTTTTGGATTATTTGAAAATGCTGGAAACTTATACATATTTACAGGAGGAGGATTGATTCGTCAAGTTGATTTAAACTATCCATACACAGTAACAACAGTTGATGATGCAGGTCAGTTTATTTCAGGAGCTTCACAACAACCAAGTTGTGTAGATGCTTCTTTGCAAACTACAACCACCACCACATCAACAAGTACAACAAGTACAACTACGACTAGTACCACCACTACAATATATATTCCAACAGTTAATTTTTGTGGTATTGAAATTGCAACAAAAAACTTGAATGTAAGCACATATAAAAATGGCGACGTTATTCCTCAAGTAACAGATCCAGTTGCTTGGGCAAACCTAACTACAGGAGCATGGTGTTATTACAACAATGATGTTACTAATCAATTAGTTTATGGCAAATTATATAATTGGTATGCAGTAAATGATCCAAGAGGACTAGCTCCAAATGGATATCATGTGCCTTCAAATGCAGAAATACAAGCCATTGCAGCATGTATTGGTGCTGAAAATACAGGAGGTAAAATGAAGGAAATTGGAACATCTCATTGGGCTGCTCCTAATACTGATGCTACAAATAGTACTGGATTTACAGGATTGCCTGGTGGATACAGATATGCACAAACTACTTTTTTTCCAAACACTGCTCCTTTTTCGTATCTTACATTAAATGCATTTTTCTGGACTGCTACAACCTTTAGTATTTCAGCTGCAAGTGCTTGGGTTCTTTCTTACAATAATAATTTCCTATCAACTAATAATAATGGATTTGCAGTTGGTATGTCTGTTCGAGTAATAAAAGATTAATTTAAACCAATAATAAAATGACAGTATTAATAACATTAACAACAGCAGGATCTGACTCAGGTCCATTCAATCTATATTCAGATGTAGATGGGTTTGTATCAGCATTCGAAGTGGGAGTTGCTAAAGTAGATTTATTAGCAGGATATTCTTCATCATTAGTTCCTGATCCAACAACAATCATTAGAGTGATGTCTAGTAATCTATTGTGTACTAATTACATTGATTTAGAATTATATCCAACCACAACAACTACAACAACATATTTACCAATAGCTTTCTCAACTTCATATAGTTGTGCAGCTCTTCCTGATATTTCAATATCTGCATTCTCTATCACTGGAGGATCTGGATTATATTTTGCAGGAACAACATATTTCTTAGACGAGCCTTCTGCATTAGCTAACACTAGTTGGTTAGTAACACCTATCTCTACTGTTACGTATAATGTAGGAACTACAAATGGTAGCTTCTGGATTGCAATTATAGATTCAGTAGGAAACATATTTGCTCAAGAAGTAATTACATCTTGTGCAACAACTACTACTACAACCACACTAGCACCACTTGATTTTATATTAACATCTAGTTGTGCTGGAATAGATGCAACACTTAGCATGAGTTCTTACACTGGGGGAACAGGACCTTATGAATCAGGAACTAATTATTTTACAAGTGAGGCAGCTGCATTAGCTAATACGTCTTGGGTTGGACCACCATCAGGATCCTTTGCAATAGGAATAGGATCTACACCAGGAACTTATTGGATGGTTATTAGAGATTCATTAGGAACTCTGAAAGCTAAAAGTATATTTGTAGACTGTACACCATAACAAATACAAAAAGTCTTGTTTTGTTGGTTTTACAAGACTTCTCCTCAAGGTTTTCCTTGGGGAGTTTTTGTTTAATAATTTTTTTAATTATAAAGAATTTCTTGCGTAATTAAAAATATTTGCATATTAAAAAAACTATTTATTATCTTTACCATATTTTTATTTAAATTAGAACGCATATGCTTGACAATCAACAATTACTAGACCAGTTGAAGGATATGCTTCGCTGGAAAAAGAGTAAAGAATATTATGCTAAAGCTTTAGGAATTTCTCCATTTGAAGTGAGTGAACTTCTTAAACAGTTAAGTAAAAGATCTTTAATAGAAAATATATCAGATAAGACAATCAAAGTTGACACTGAGAAAGGTACATTAGAAAGCACAATAGTCTGCGACTATGAACCAAAAGATCACATAGAACTAGCAAAATTACATAAGATAGACTTAGACAAGTATGTGATTACAAACTACTGGTCAAAGCTTTTACCAAATGGAAAGTTTACATCTTCAGTATTTTCCAAACGTAAACAAGCAAAAGATTACAGCCCTGAAGACTTTTTAAAGTTTTTAGAAAACTACAAACCAAACAACATTGAAATCATTCCTGTTGATCGCAGTAAGGAAAAAGATCATGTTGATGTTGAGGTTTCTATCTCTGATTATCACTTGGCAAAGAAACACATTGATGAAGATAACAATCCTGTTGAAAGGGCTTATAGATACTTCAACGTGGCTCAATCTTTGATTAAGAAAGTTGTATCTGTATATAACATCAACACGATAGTATTTCCTATCTCGAACGATTTTTTCCATACAGATAATTACCATAACCAAACTACACAAGGAACTCCACAAGACACTATATTAGATTATAGTTCTGAATATGAGTTAGGATTCTCAATACTTGTAGACACTATAAACATGTTGAGATTTTATTCAAGTGAAGTGCATGTAATCCTTGTTCAAGGAAACCATGACAGAACTAAATCTTTCTATCTTGCACACGCACTAGAAGTGTATTTCAAACGCAATCTTGATGTTAAGTTTGATAGAGAACATGGTGTGGTAAAAGGCAAGACATTAGGAGATACATTCATTGGATGGCATCATGGCAATTGTAAAGTGGAAGACCTTCCTCTACTGTTTGCTACACATCCAGAATATAGTCAAGCATTTGGTAATGCTAAATATAGAGAGGTTCATACAGGAGACAAACATCACTACATGGCTAAAGAAGTTAAAGGAGTGAGAATACAACAGATGCCTAGTCTATCAGGAACTGACAGATGGCACTTAGATAACAATTATGTACATAGTGTACGAGCAGCACTTGTTTTAGTTTATGATAAACATAAAGGAAAGATTGCTGAATTTGAAGAAAGAATTTAATTATGTCAACATTAAGAAAATTAGTTTCAGACGTAAGATCAACACACAAGCTGCTTTCTACAGACAGCTTAATCACTGATAGAGCTATTGCTTCTGAGATCAGAAACAATTCTTTATTACTCATCAAGAGAGAAACCAATCTTAGAAAACTTTGGGCTACAGATACTTTGTTTACAACTATTCCTTGTTTAGAGATGTGCGCTGTGCCAATCTCTGAATGCTGTGACTTTGTAGATGACTGTACCATTGCTAGAAGCAAACATAAACTTCCACGTATATCAGAAGGTAATTACCAATATGTAATACAAGGAGTTTATTCCATTAATGCAATGGGTGGAAAAGCAATCAAGTTTAAAGAGATTACAGTTAACAGATACGTTAACTTATTAAAGCTTCCTGTAATTAAATCTGAATCTTACTTCTGGATATCTAATGGATATCTTTATGTGACAAATCCACAGATACAAGCTGTTCGATTTGTAGCATTGTTTGAAGAAGACATTGACAATGAAATTCTATATCCAGAATGTGGATGTGGAAAAGAATATTCAGAAGAAGAATATTGCATTAATCCATTAGACAAAGAGTTTGCTTGTCCAGGATATTTAGAACAACAAGTGTTACAGCTTACATCACAAAAACTCTTATCTACATACTTTAGTATCAAAACAGATATAAGTCAAGATGGTGTAGATGGACAAGCCCCAAATTCAAAGCCAACTAGTTAATGAGAACAAAGGTTGATTGGAGAAGTTCAAGTAAAGATAACTACAGGGAGTTTTGTAAAAAACACCCTAACATATTGTTATCTTTTGATGAATGGAGAAATGTTATTTATACATTCAACGAAGCATTCAAACAATACATATTAGAAACTGGAGAGAAGATTAAACTTCCTTTTGGTTTTGGAGAGTTCTCAATAAAGAAAAAGAAGAGAAGAAAAATGAAGGGTGTTGATGGAAAGGAATTTATTAACCTTCCCATTGACTGGCAGAAAACTAGAGAGAAAGGAAAAGTTATTTATAACTTCAACTATCACACAGAAGGATTCTTTTTTGGTTGGCACTGGTTCAAACAAAATGCTAGATTCAAACATTCTGACCTTTGGTACTTTAAACCTTCAAGAACAACGTCAAGATTACTATCTCACTACATAAAGGCTGATGATAAATATCAGCACATATATAGAGAGTGGAAAACATAAACACTTATAAAAATGAGTTACTACTACAAATATAATTTTGTTAGCCCAGAGCCAGTCTACGCACTTGTGAAAGAAGAATTGAAATCTTACTTTGATACAGGAGCAGTAGATGATCTTTTATTTCCAACTTACTTGGATAAATGCCTTAAGAAGTTAGGACAATCAAGTTATGTAATCTCTCAAGAACTTTTATATATAGAAGACTTTGAAGCTAGACTTCCTGATAACTTCTATGCTGTAAGAGAAGCTTGGTTGTGTACATCTATTCCTGGATATCCATATCAGACAGCTAACTCATTCTATTCTCAAGCTGCTTCAGAAACAACAATACAAATTAGTCCTGTTACATCTAATGGACAACCTTGCACCAACTTAGAATGCACTACAGGATGTCCTACGTGCATGCCTGAGCTTGTTCAAGCTGTATATAAAACAAATCAGCAAGTTGCTGTTGAATATCACAGACAATACTTATTGAAACCAGGAAACATTTCTGTTAGAGCAAACTGTTCATTAGACTGTGCAAACTTTGGTTCATCAGCTGCTGATTCATTTGACATCAGAGACAATAAGTTTGTCACCAACTTCAGACATGGAGTGGTGCACTTAGTATTTTATGCTACAGAGTATGACGAGATTGGAAATCAAATGATGCCTGACAACTATCGTATCAGAGAATTTATAGAAGCATTTATTAAATATAAAGTGTTTGAAACACTTGTAAACCAAACTAATGACGAAACCTTCAATCAACTCCAACAAAAACTTGTTTACTACAAACAACTTCATGACGAGGCTTTCATTATGGCAAACATCGAAATCAAGAAACAAGATGCTTATGCTAAACAAAGACGAATCAGAAAAGATTTAAACAGATTCAATATGTACGAGTTACCAAATCGTACAAATAGATATGGTTGGAGACGTAATAATTAATACACATGGCAGACGATAAACTTGATCAAATTAAGAAACTACTCGATGGTGACAGAAGTAATGTTAACCAAGAGTATAATGTGGCAGCTGTAGGGTTAAACTTGGATAACAGTGTTAATCAAGTTCCTAAAGGAATGCTCACATATGCATTGAATGCATCAGTTGAAAACTTTGATTCTAACTCTATAAACTATCAAAATGAACCAGGTAACGAACCTTGCTATAATGCTAATGCTGAGTTTTATCCTGCTGGACATGTATTGATTGGTAAACACTTTATTCAAGAAAAAAATAAACATATATTCTTTCTTACGAATCCTACAACAGGAGATTCACAGATTGGATACATGGATAATAATGATTGTAATTATCACACACTTATTAATGCAAAGTGTCTTAATTTCAACATTGCATATCCTATACATAAAGTTGTACACAAAATAACTAACTGTTCTACAGAGATTTATTGGACAGATGGATTTAATCCTAGAAGATATTTAGATCTTGATCCTCTTAAAATACCACGTAAGTTAGTAGAGACTTCTACTTTCTGTAGTCCTGATTTTACAGATGAGTTAGATTGTAATCAGTTAAAATTACAACCCAACTTCTCTATTCCTGGATTAACTATTGTAGATGTTATAACAGGAGGAAGTCTTACTGCAGGTACAGTACAGTTTGCTATTCAGTATTCTGATTCAGCAAGCAATCCTTACACATCATATTATTCAGTTACAAATCCTACACCTATTGCAGACCCAAGAATAACTACTCCTGACTTCAACTATCCTGTTGGAAAATCAGTAGTTATTGAAATTAATAATCTTGATACTACAGGACAGTTTCAATATTTCAACTTAGCTGTAATTAAAACAATTAATTCAATTGCATCAGTAGAACTAATAGGTACATATTTTATTGACACTCCCACTAAACAAATCACTTATACAGGTCAAGATGTTTCTGCTATACGTTTAGCAATAAACGACATCTTTGAGAAATATCCATATTATGATATTGCTCAAGATGTAACAGCTGTACAAGACATTCTTGTATGGGATAATCTTTCATCAATAGATAGAATCAACTATCAACAAATTGCTAATCAAGTTAGTCTTGGATGGCAGACATACAGAATTCCTGCTAATGAAAACTATGCTGATGAGATAAATGCTACAAACTTGCGTGGGTATCTGCGTGATGAGGTGTATGCATTTGAGATTGTATTCTTATTGAGAAATGGAAAACAAACAGATGGATTTCACATTCCTGGAAAAAGATTAAGCTCTAATGACATTTTTCCAGATGTTCCTGATACAAGTCCTGATTTTGTAGGAACCCCTCAGTATACTGATCCTCTTTCAGGAATTGGATATAGCCCTTATTGGAAAATATATAACACAGCATATGTCACTGGAGATGGTGAAGGATTGCCTATTGGTAATGCCACTCCTTATAAACAAGGAGAGTTTGCATATTGGGAATCAAAAGAAAAATACCCATGTAATGTAGATTTATGGGGAGATCTTGCAGATCAACCTATCAGACATCATAAGTTTCCTGATGTTCTTGTTAGCCCTATAT
>Ga0315908_10000970_pt1 | contig 22117 bp, 20 predicted proteins | sample LakEriMetagenome_12_FD_203520 | JGI IMG/M metagenome (GOLD analysis project Ga0315908, IMG submission 203520) | Freshwater fungal communities from buoy surface, Lake Erie, Ohio, United States - Buoy 4 MA124 | ecosystem: Environmental > Aquatic > Freshwater > Lake > Lake biofilm | place: USA...
TCGTTCATCTTCTCGTAGATGAGCATGTTGAGAATGTTGTAAATACCGAATCCTGCAACGATGAGTAGCGTAATGGACACTGCATAGGAAATCAATGTTCTGACCGTCGAACCGGTTTCAAATTGTGCATTGGCCGATTGAACGCTCACTGCCGCAACATCAAAAAGATTGGCCATATCCTCGGATAAGATCGGAGCTCGTTCGAGGTCGTAGAGTTTTATATTGATGTCGGTGATGAAATTATCTTGCTCCCCCATGAGACGCTGTGCTGCCTTTATGTTGATGTAGCTCTGTACGTTGTCAATATCCGAGAGACCACTTTGGTATAAACCTACAATCTTCAAGGGCATAATTTCACCTTTGGCAGAGGACACTTGAACGATGTCCCCCATTTTCATCGCAATTTTTTTAGCAACCCCAGCACCGATGATAATCCCGTTTTCGTTCTTCGCCAAACCAAGCGCTTGTCCTTCGGTGATGTACTCATTCAGGTTGTACAATTCTGCCTCTTTCATGATGTCCACACCAATCAAGACGCCATTCAATTGGGAAGATCCAGCGAGATAGAAGGCCTGTGCTTTCACTTGAGGGGTGGCACCTCGCACGTATTTTTGCTTGTTCAAATAATCGATGAGCGGTAAAGCGTTGTGAATGCGTGTTTGATTGGATTTCGGCTTGATTGACCCAACAACTTTGATGGTATTCTCCCCTCCTTCCCACATGTCAATGGGCTGATTATGTGTTGGTTCGACCTCATTGTACAGGTGAATGTGAGGCGTGCGGTTCAAAATCAATCCATCCAACAAGCCATTCAATCCATTCATAAACCCCATCATGATGATGTAGGTCCCTATTCCAAACGTGACACCCAAAGCCGCAATCAAGGACTGCTTTTTCCGGGAAGAAAGGTGCGTCCGAGAGATGGAAAGAAGTATGCGCAGCTTTTTCATTATTCAGGCATGTAAATGATTGTCCCTTCTTTCAATCCTGAGATGATTTCCACATAGGTCCAATTCGAAAGTCCCGTCTCTACCTTCACCAGGCCTTTGTCCGTTTCCACCTTGTTCCCCGGTTGCAAGAACTCCCTTGGAATGACGAGTGCAGATTGCTTCTCTTGGATAATGATATTTCCTTCTCCAGTAAGCCCCATATACAGATGACTTGGTGGATTCACGAATTCCGCTTCAATTTCGAACGTTTGTGTTCGTTCATCCATCTTTGGTGCGATGCGCGTCACCCGTGCTTCAAACAATTTTCCTTTGTAGGCTTCCAAGTTGACGAGTACTTTCTGTCCGATTTGCACCTTGGAAATGTCCACCTCATCGATCAACATCTTCAACACAAACTGCTTTGCGTCACCAATGATAGCCAAGGGTTCTTGCAAATTTACCAAGTCACCCCGCTGTTTAAAGGTTTGATAGACCTTGCCATTCATAATGGACTTGAGAGAAAAATCATTGCTGCGTGAGGTGCTTGTTTCCACGTTGTTTTGCAGTTGTGCCAACTGATTTCGAAGTTCCTTTTCCTTGCGTTGCACTCGTTTGCGCAAAGAACTCAGATTATTCGACGACACCTCCGCTGCCAAGCGCACATTTTCAAACTCCGCTTCACTCACGGCCTTTTGACCATACAAGACTTTAAATCGTTTGAGGTTCAATGAATCATTTCGCATTTTCAACAGTGCTGAATTCAGGTCTACACGCATTTCCTCTAAGATATTCGCTTCTCCACGGTATGCATCGTAGGCCAGTTGATAACTCAGTTCGGCATTCTGCAAATTCATCCGCGAAGCCACATCCGAAATCACAAACAGCACATCGCCTGTAATCACCAATTGCCCTTCCTCCACTTTCACAGAGCCCAAGAATCCACCCACCGAAGCTTTGACTTGATACATTCCTAAGGGTTCCAAGCGCACACTGGAATAGACCGCTACGGTCATGTCTTTGCGCACAGGTTTTGTTTGCGTCTTGCTGTCTTTACATCCTAATAGGAAGACAATCAGAAAAATAGTTAGATACCTCATACCTTAAATTCGACAATTAAAAGTAGCAGCCTTGACAGAATTAAACTATGACGAATATCACGAATACAGATACTGACAAAAAAAGTGTACATTCGATAAAAAATCAGCCATGAGGTACTACTACTATTGCATTTTCGCACTACTTCTTCATGCACAATCTTGCATCGGCCAAGCCAATACAATGAGTTCCGGTGGAGATTGCACAGGAGCTGGAGGTTCAGCCAGTTATTCGGTAGGACAAATCGACTATATAGCAATCGATGTTGCTGCAGGAAGTGCATACCAAGGAGTCCAACAACCCTACGAATTGTTTTCATTAAGTACGGTTGACGAAAACAGTGATTTTACTCTTGTTTTAGGACCCAATCCTACGGCTGGCGAACTAACGCTAATTTCATCATCCGCACTTCCTTTGAACAGCTATTATGTGCTTTTCGATGAAGCAGGGAAAACGTTGATGACTCGACCAATTTTAAATGAAATTAGTTCCATAAACATTGATTCATATGCCGCTGGAATTTATTGCCTTCAGGTATATTCTGTATATGCCTACAGTGACAAAAAAATACTTCACACCTTTAAAATCATTAAAACTCAATAATCATGAAGCATATCCTTACACTTTTTGCGCTACTTCTTGTTGGTGAACTTTTCGCTCAAGCACCACCCTCGATGACCTACCAAGCAGTCGTTCGTGATGCTGCAGGTTCCTTGATCAATACGGGCAATGTCAGTATTCGCACAAGCATCTTGCAGGGTTCATCCACGGGAGTAACCGTTCAAACAGAAACCCATGCAGCAACAACCAACACCAATGGGCTTGCGAGCATTCAAATAGGAAGCATCAATCCACTTTCTGTTATTGATTGGTCAAATGGTCCTTATTTTCTAAAGACAGAAATCGACCCAACAGGTGGAACGAACTATACCATTTCAGGTGTTTCTCAGTTGTTGAGTGTTCCCTATGCGTTGTATGCGGCAAGCAGTGGCAATGGCGGAGGTAGTGGATCAGCCAACACCCTCGATCAGGCCTATGACCAAGGTGGAGCAGGTCTAGGACGAAGCATTACCGCAGATGCCGGTGCTGTTCAAATCAACAACGGTGGCAGCAACACGACGGCCTTAGAAGTGAATAGCGCAGTGGCTAACTCATCCGCTGTGTTGGCCAATGTAAGTGGTGTAGGTGTAGGATTCCGCGCCGAGAGTACCAATGCGGGGAATACCTTTGCAGCCATTCAAGCCAATACCAACAGTTCAGGAGCAAACAATTCTGCCATCTTGGGTAACAATTCCGGCGCAGGATATGGAGTCAGCGGACAAATTCCGGCAACGGCAACGGGTGCTGCTGGAATCTATGGTTCAAACCTAAGAACTACCGGTGGTTACGGTGTTCTTGGAATTGGATTCAACGGTACTGTTGGACAATCTTCTTTTGGTGCTGGGTATGGACTTTACGGAAGCAATTCAGGCACGTCAGGTTTGGGTATCGGCACCTATGGTGTTGGGTTCAATGGTGTCTATGGACAAACCACCAATACTGCAACGGGATGGTCGGGCTTTTTCACGGCTGACCTTGGAGTTGATGGAACGGGATATGCCATTGGAGGCTGGGTAAATGCTTCCGACCGTCGATTAAAATCGAACATTGTTCCCATCAAAAATGCATTGCAGCAATTGAGTTTGATTCAAGGAACGCATTATACCATTACGACACCAACAACGTTGACCAATGGCGAAAAAAGCACACAGCAGCGTGAGCAATTTGGTGTCATTGCCCAAGATGTGGAGCTGGTATTCCCTGAACTCATCAAAGAGAAAGCACTTTTCATCAACCAAGGCGACGAGACCGTGTACAAAACCGTCGATTACATTCAGTTAGTGCCAGTGATGATCGAGGCAATTAAGGAATTGAACACCGAGGTGGAACGATTGAAAAAGGAGTTGGAGGAGATGAGAGGAAAACAATAGGTTTATTCTCACTTATTTTTTCTACTCCCGCACAATCGACACCACACCTTTGCGCTCATCCGATACTTCATCATTGAATTGTATGATGTAGTAATACGAGCCAACTGGTAATGCTTCACCGTTGTAAGCGCCATTCCATGGGTGTAAGTAATAAAAACCTGGGTAAGATTCGTAGACTATTTGACCCCAGCGGTCGTATACGAATACCTTATTCTTCGGATAATTTTGGTCAAGGAAAAGAATGTCCCATACGTCGTTCACTTGGTCGTTATCCGGGGTGAAAGCTGTGGGGATGATGATGCCTGGGCTCACTGTAATTGAGAGGCTTGTAGTATCAGCGCACGAAGGATCGAATTGCCAAGCGATGAGCGTGATGGTATAGGTTCCTGAAGTATCGCAAACGAACGAAGACATTGAGTTTCCTAAATTTTGGCTATTCAGCAACCATGAGTAATGCGTTGAGGAGGTGCTGAGGTTACTGATGTTTACCTCGAGTGGCGCCATACCTGAGCTAGGGTCTATAGTAAATTCAGCCGTAGTTGGGTTGATTTCAGGGATGAGCACCGTTGTATCGTGGCTACAGCCGAAACGATCAGTGATGGAAACGTAGTTCGCACCTTCGGGTAAATTCGTGAACACATTAGAGGTTTGTATTGCTGTCCCATTCCAAGCATATGAAAACGGGCCTTGGGAACTTGGGGCAGCAGCAATGTTGAGTTCACCATTTGATGTACCACAGTTGCTTGGTGTAATGCTAACACCCCCGAAAGAAGGCAAGGGATCCACGCCAATATGCAAAGGTCGCACGACCGAGCAGCTATCCGTGTTCCAAAACCGAATGAAATAGTGCTGCGAGCTATCGCCGATAAAAACCGGGTCATAGCAATCGTAGCAACTCAGCCCGATGGCGGGTGACCATTCCACGCGGTTGCCGCCACTGACATGAAGCGGAAGCGTTGCACCCTGGCAAATCACCGTATCGGATGGTAGGGCAACGGAGAACGTATCGCAAGGTGTGGAATAGACTGTGAATAATTCGAAGATGGGATTACTTTTCGAACCGTTTGGTATTCCGTTTTGGTATTCAAACTGAACACTAAATTGTGCATCATTCACCATGTAAGGTTGAATATCGCATAAGGCATCCAGACCACTCATCAAGGAATCAGGTGTATCATTGTCTAATCCATAGAGCTGGTTGTTTTCATAATAAAAAGCCCCTCGAACTCCGGAGCACCCAAATGAATTTTCGATTCCTCCAACTGAACCTATTGGATTGTTATTTACTTTAATAAATGAACCATCCATGGTATTATCACAGAAATGCAAGCCTACGAAGGTGAAACCAATGTCATATAATCCATTAATTTGATTGAGGTTTGAAAAATTATAATTCATGAACATACTACAATCCTGATTATTCAAATATATAGAGGCAGAAACTAAGGGTAAGTTAGGATTTTCATAAAGTAGTGTTAGGTAAAACTGTTGAAAACGTGTCTGTTCTATTGTTTCTGACTGAACTAAAGGTGGGCAAATAATAACAATACTATCATCGGGTGAAATTAACGTTGACACATCAATGGACAAAGTATTTTCAATTACTTCGAATGTTGAAACAAAAGAATTAAAATGTTCAACAGAAGTTAGGTTGGATGTTGAAAATACCACATTATTAATACTAAAGGTTCTCTCTACGTCAAATCCATTTTTTAATCTCTCTGTGTTTACAAACAAAATTGCCTTTCGGATACTACTTCCTGGTGGTATATGTATAGATAAAGTATCAGTTGCTGGATAATTAAAACAAGTATATCCGTCTCCTATTACCCCTCCGCGAAAAACATCTTGATAAAAAAGTGTTTGACAATTCACCTCAAACGATAGAAAAAAAAGACTAATTAAAAGAAGTGGTTTCATGGGTATGAATTTAAAGATAAAAAGTCATTCGGTATCTAAACAAACAACGACGTTGTAACCAGCAATTTACAAAATACCGCTTTAGGTTTCGAAAAAATATGAGCGAGATTTTTGTTTTTCCAATTATTGGTGTAATTTGCTCCCAATTAATTACAAAACCTAATAAAAATGAACCACTTTAATCGAATCCTGCTGGGGGTATTCCTCAGCATGGGCGCACATGCCCAAAATCCCTTGTGGATAGACTAAAATTGTTTCAACTATTCGTTTAAACTATTACACATCATCTTCCCGAACCCTTCAACAGGAAAGTGAAATCAATTCCTCCCCAACTTTTGGTTTTGATCCCTGAACTGATATTGTAATAATTAGAATGCGCTATAAGTATGGTTTCTTAAGTCATGACCCCATCGGGGTCGAACTTACACGAAAAATTGCACTAAAATACGTGCAAATTAATGTCAATGTTCATTGAAACTCCTAGCAACAAAAAATCCATAATGAATCAGAACACCTTCCCAACTTTTTCTTAGCAAGTTGAGCCCTTTTTTCAAATTGATTAAAACAACATCCCGATTTGTTTGTTGACCTTTGACGTACATAGAAAAAATCCCATGAACAACGACATCCACGACGACCTACACTGGCGCTACGCGACCAAAAAATTTGATGCTAGCAAAAAAATAAATGACCAAGACCTCGAAACACTTCTTGAGGTGATGCGCATGTCTCCTTCATCAATGGGGCTTCAAACAACGCATGTGTTGGTCATTACAGATCCTGAAATTCGGGCACAACTGACAGCACACTCCTACAACCAACAGCAAGTAAAGGATGCTTCACACCTCATCGTGTTGTGTTCGTATAACTCATTGGATGAAAACTACATCCAAAGCCACGCGCAACGCACTGATGAAGCACGTGAAATGGGAGAAGAACGCGTCGGAAAGATGATTGAATCGATTGGAAATTTCATCGGCAACAAATCACCAGAAGCCATTCACCAATGGACTTCCAACCAAACATACATTGTGCTCGGACAGTTGTTGAGTGCCTGTGCTCGACTAAAAATTGATGCTACTCCGATGGAAGGCTTCAATCCAAAAGGCTATGATGAGGTGTTACATCTGTCGGAGAAAAATCTGACCGCTACAGTAGTTTGTCCAATCGGTTATCGTTCAGACGAAGATGCATACCAACACTTGAAAAAAGTACGCAAATCGAAAGAAAGCTACTTTACTTTTATCTGATTACTTGAGCACTGGCAGAGCGTATCGGTTTTTACCTGCATCGCTCTCCCATTCCACTTGGTAAATGCCAGCTGAGACTGCTGTCAAATCGATATGAACGTTTGTTTGTTCTGGCTTGATTGTGAGCACCACTGCGCCATTCATGTCGCGTATTGTCAAGCAAGTTGGGATTTCCATAAACTCGAGTTCAAAGCTTCCGTTTCCAAGCATTTTCACGGTTAGTCCAAGCGCATTTCCCTCGATGATTCCCGCACTTTGAATCGTGATTTGTTGAACAGTTGTATCGTTCCCACATTCGCTCAAGGCAATGAGTTCTACAGGGTATGTTCCATCTGCCGTAAATCCATGAGTCGGATCCACAAGCACGCTCGAAGCGCCATCGCCAAAGTTCCAAACGTAGCTTTGTGCATGTTCGCTGGTATTTGTAAGCTGCACCGTTTGACCATTTACCGAAGCAAGAAAATCAGCCACAGTTAGATCGGCCTTACCCTTCAAGAACCAGGTATCAATGCTATCGAGTACAGAAAGATCTGCGGCCGACTGAAGAATGCCTGCTACCGTCGGGTTCAATCCTGCGGTATAGGTTGCACCTGTTGAATTTTTACGATAAACGCTGGCATAAAATGTACAAGCGGCTAAGTAGGTCCCTTCCAAACTTGGGTGAGAACCATCTGGTGAGTACAAATTGATTGTTGGATGATTGTCGATGATATACTTCCAAGCCACACCCACTGGCGCCACACTCGCGTTGGCAGAATCGGCGATGCGCACGTAAGCATTTCGCAAACGGTTGTTCATCTTATAAAAAGTATTGATGGAATCCCATTGCGGATCACCCACCTGACGACCCCAGGTCATGAAATACATCGCTTGACCACAAAACGAATTGGCATATACACTATCGGCAAGAGCCACAGCAGGAGGCAATGTATTGGCATTTACCTGTCCGAAAGGAAAGGATGGCTCTTGACTTTGACCTTGAAGAATCACATAATCCCACGGTTTTGCGTGAATTTTTGTCATTGTCACTGGATCCACCAAGTGATTTTGAAACGTAAATCCCCCATTCGTTTTCGAATCTACCGTGGCTTCGTCGCCAAGTGAACCTGTCAATTGCTTAAAGACATTGGGTAAATCATTGACATAGGTATAACTGTTTCCAACGAACAATACGGAGATACTGTCTTGTGCTTGGGTATTGATCGAAAATAACAGCGTGCAGATCGCCATCATTTTCACCACTAAATTGCTTTTTTTCATCTCGTTTTAACTAACTTGGTAGCGTCATTCCACGGATTGGAAGACAGGCAAAATTAACCCATAGTGGATAATAATATGCGGAATTCGACCAAATTTCTTTTCGTTCTTCTATTCTCTCCCTTCTTGAGTGAGGCACAGTTCAATTTTGAATACGATGATTCGATTGGTGTGCGCATCGGTACCGACACCTTAGCACATGCATGGGTGGGTGGATTGAATTATGCTCAATTTTCAGACATTGACATAGATTTTGATGGAGACCTCGACCTATTTGTGTTTGACCGAAGCAGTGATAACATCCGCATTTTTACGCACGAAAACGATGGTGCTGGACCGTATTACAAATACCTCTATCGTGGAAAAACACAATTGCCTTCAGACATTCGCTACCGTGCAACAGCCATCGATTACAATGGCGATGGAGCAAAGGACTTGTTTGTCTATGGCATTGGCGGAATTAAAGTCTATCGGAATGTAGGAAATGTAATCACTGGAAACCAATGGGAAGTGGCTAAAAATCTTCTTTATTCTGATTATGCTGGTGCAAACTTAAACTTGTATGTCAGTTCTGCGGATATTCCCGCCATTGTTGATGTCGACAACGATGGGGATATCGATGTCCTCACGTTTCACATTGGAGGTCAACACTTGCAGTACCACAAGAACATCAGCATGGAAACCTATGGTGTACCCGATTCTTTGGAATTTGTCTTGAAAAATGAATGCTGGGGAAAATTTCGGGAAGACATTACGACAAGTGTTGTGTACCTCAATGACAATACTGGACCATGTTCAGCAAATGTACCCGACCCAGAATACCCTAGCCATCCCGACTTACTTAAAAATAAGCCTTCAGGAAGTTATCCGAAACACGCAGGCTCCACAATCCTGGCCATCGACATGGATAACTCCGGGGTAAAGGACCTTATTTTAGGGGATGTTGCTTTTTCGTCAATGAGTTTATTGATCAATGGGGGAACAGACGTCAACACCAATTCAGCCATTATTAGTCAAGATAACGCTTTTCCAAGCAACAGCCTACCAGTAAATCTTCAATTGTTTCCCGCGGCATTTTGGGTGGATGTAGATTTCGACCAGAAAAAAGACCTCATCGCTGCGCCGAATGCCAAGAATGTATCCCAGAATGAAAAAAGTGTCTTGCGCTACAAGAATTTAGGCACCAATGCACTGCCAACCTTTGTGTACCAAGAAAGTGATTTTCTTCAAGGCGAAATGATCGACCACGGAACAGGCAGTATCCCTGTCTTTATGGACTTCAACAACGATGGACTTGAAGATATGTTCGTGACTTCTTTTTACCGCTATAAACCAGTCCTCGATAAAGAATGTGGCATCTCCTTCTATAAGAACACAGGAACAGCTACCCAGCCCTTTTTCACTTTCATCGACAACGACCTTTTGAATTTGAGCACCATTCAAATTGGACTTCGTAAGGTTCCTACCTTTGGTGATTTGGATGGAGATGGTGACAAAGACATGATTTTGAGCTTGGAAAATGGAAGTCTCTCTTACTACGCAAATACGAGCGTCGCACCAGGGATTTCCTTTGCCAATCCAATCATCAATATGAGCGACAACACAGGCGCAACAATCAATACAGGCCAGTACGCTACTCCCCAACTTTTCGACTTGGACAAAGATGGCTTGTTGGATTTGATCATTGGTAAGAAAACAGGTGAATTGGTGTATTACCACAATACCGGCTCGAGCACAGCACCCTCCTTTACCTTGGAAAATGATACACTTGGAAGCATTGACATCGCCACAACCTCACCGGATGGCTATGCAACACCTCATTTCTTCCGACACAACGACACCACCTATCTTTTCTTGGGTGGCATAGATGGTCATTTGCGTTATTACACCGACATCGACTCTCACCTCACATCAGGCGATACCTTTTCCTTGTATTCAGACAATTTTCTCGACATCGATGCAGGCGCTTACAGTTCATTTTGGGTGAATGACATCGATAATGATGGATTCTTAGACTTGTTCATTGGACAAGATTTGGGTGGCATTACCCATTTGGAAGTCAAACCTGGAAGTACGGCGGGGTTTGATGAAACGATCAAAACAATAGAGTTGAATGTGTTCCCGAACCCGACAAATGGTTTCATTCATGCTGAAAGCACTTCGGCTTCATTCCGATTTATCCTAACTGATCTTTATGGGAAAACACTGCTATTCGACGAGCAATTCACGTTTGAAAAAGACATCGACATGAGCAGTCAGACAGCAGGCATGTATATATTGATTGTCGAAGACGAGCAAGGAAATCGCAGTGTGAAAAGGATTGTGAAGAGGTAACTTAGAACCTTAACACCCTCTCCATCCAAGATTTCTCGTCTTGAAACGTCAACTTTGGCTTTGCTGAATACATCCCAAACATGGTCGATCCACTTCCCGACATAGCAGCATATACTGCGCCTTCAGCATAAAGTTCGTCTTTGATTTCATGAAGGACAGAATGATTGCGGAACACAGAAGTTTCAAAATCATTTTTTAGTTGCCCTTTCCACTGTTCAATTTCTTGAGACACGATTGATTTTACAGATGTGGCATCAAGATTTGGTACAACGCCATCGTAGGCCTCTTTTGTCCCAACGTGTATTCCCGGATTAATTATTTTCAAATACATTCCCGACAAATCCAGCAGACATGGCGATAGAATTTCACCCCTGCCATGAGCGATTTGCGCTTCATTCTTCACGAAAAAGGCACAATCACTTCCCAAGCGTGCGGCGTATTCTTCCAATTTCGCTGTCGGGATGTTCAACTGAAAAAGCGTGTTCAATCCAGTTAGCACATAGGCTGCATCCGACGAACCGCCACCAAGTCCAGCTCCCATGGGAATTTCCTTGCGCAAATGCATGTAAACAGGAGGTAAATTGTAGTCATCCTTGAGCAATTTATACGCTTTTACACAAAGATTGTCATCGGTAGCTCCTGGAATTGTCAATCCCGATTGGTGGTATTCAAACTGCGCTGAAGGAAGCAATTCGAGCACATCATACAGCGGAATAGGCACCATGCAGGTATCGAGGTCGTGATACCCATCTTCCCGCTTGCGCAGCACATTGAGTCCGAGATTGATCTTTGCGGGAGGAAATAATATCATAGCGCAAAAGTAGAAGAACTGAGCAAAAATTCGTACATTTGACGGCTTAAATCGAAAGAAAATGTCAGTATACCTGGATTTTGAAGAACCATTGAAAGCGCTCGAGGAGCAAATCGAGCAAACAAAGGAAATCGGCGCTACCACTGAGGTTGACATGACCGATAAAATCAATGAATTGGAGGGAAAGCTTTCTGAAAAAACGAAAGAGATTTTTTCTGGACTTACCCCTTGGCAACGTGTTCAATTGTCGCGTCACCCTGACCGCCCCTATACCCTCGCCTACATCAACGCCATCACCAACAATACGTTCCAGGAACTTCATGGTGACCGAAGTGTGAAAGACGATAAAGCGATGATTGGTGGTTTCGGATTGGTTGATGGGCAATCTGTCATGTTCATCGGTCAACAAAAAGGAATTAACACCAAGATGCGTCAATACCGCAACTTTGGTATGCCAAATCCGGAGGGATATAGAAAAGCACTTCGTCTGATGAAAATGGCGGAGAAATTCAACAAGCCAATTGTAACATTCATCGACACTCCGGGGGCATTCCCAGGTTTGGAAGCAGAGGAGCGTGGACAGGGTGAAGCAATCGCACGCAACATCTACGAAATGATGCGTTTGAAGGTTCCTGTAATTTGTATCATCATCGGTGAAGGTGCTTCTGGTGGAGCATTAGGAATTGGTGTAGGTGACAAAGTGGTCATGCTCGAAAACACATGGTATTCAGTGATTTCTCCTGAATCATGTTCTTCAATTCTATGGAGATCTTGGGATTACAAGGAACGCGCTGCCGATGCCTTGAAATTGACTTCTGAAGATATGTTGAAGAATGGTTTAGTCGATGATGTCATCAAAGAACCAATCAATGGTGCACACCGCAACCACGATGAGATATTTGCAACCGTGAAAGTGGCCATCAAAAAGTACATAGAAGAACTTGACGGTAAGGCCGATGATCAACGCATCAACGAGCGCATCGAGAAGTTCAACAAAATGGGTGTGTGGAATTAAATCGAGTCACCTCAGTATTTTGGAAGTTTTCAAGGTATTCGTGGTTTTTCCTTTTTTTTATTCTCTTGACCTTTGGTTGTACTGAGTCGAATACCAAAGAGCCGAAGGACTTATCTCTATTCTCAGAAGCGTATTTGCGTTCTATCCAGCAGAACGAAAAAACTACTTCATTTCAAGATTCGCTTCAAAACGTGTCGCTGAATTCATTGACTGAATTATGCGAAGACAATGAAGCACATCTTGCCTTTTGGCTGAACATCTACAATGCCTCCGTTCAGGTGCGATTGACACAAAATCTTGATAAATATGCCCATCGCGAACGTTTCTTCAATGAACGATGGATTTCAATTGGCGGCAAAAAAATCAGTTTGAACGACATTGAATTGGGCATTCTTGGAAGAGAAAAGAAGGGTGAATTCATTGGTAAACTTCAGACGAAACATTTTGATTCACGCATTCACTTTGCATTGAATTGTGGTGCAGCCTCATGCCCTCCCATTCGTGTGTACACCAAGAAAAACATACACCAAGAATTGGATGCTGCAACACGCCAGTTTTTACTCAATAACTCAAGTTACACCCAATTTTCAAACACCTTGAAGGTGGATGAACTTCTGAAATGGTATGCGACTGATTTTGAGGGAACGAATGGCATCATCGCCTTACACCAACGCTACGGCATCGTTCCACTTGGGGTAAATCCAACAGTGGTTTTTTCAGCATACGACTGGAAGGTGAAATCCAAGGCCTTTGATTCAAGCAAGACCAATTAAAAGAATGTCGTGAAGATCGCCGTGATTATTCCAGCCTACAACGAGGCACCTTCGATTGCAAAAGTGGTGAACGCCATTCCTAAGGAAATCAATGCATTAGTTATCGTAGTCAATAACGGTTCGACGGACAACACGGTCGAAGAAGCTGAACATGAAGGCGCCATAGTGTTGAATGAACCTAGAAAAGGCTACGGTTGGGCCTGTTTGAAAGGAATTACGTATGCCTATGACCAGCATGCAGAGATTCTTGTATTCATGGACGGAGATTTTTCGGACCATCCGAATGAAATGATCCAGTTGATTGCGCCCATTGAAACTGGAAAAATGGATTTTGTGCTTGGCTCCCGTGTTTTAGGTGAACGTGAGCGTGGTTCATTGACTCCTCAACAAGTCTTTGGAAACTGGCTGGCCACACGAATGATTCGCATTTTCTACGGTGTAAAATTTAGTGATTTGGGTCCATTTCGCGCCATCCATGCCAACGCACTTAAATCACTCAATATGAGTGACAAAACCTATGGATGGACCATTGAAATGCAAATTAAAGCAGCAAAAAAGAAACTCCGATTTTGTGAAATTCCCGTCAGTTATCGAAAGCGAATTGGTGTTTCCAAAGTATCGGGTACAATCAAAGGAACGGTACTCGCAGGAATAAAAATCATTTGGGCAGTGTTTAAATACCGATTTTAACTAATTTTACGCGCCTATTTAACACAATCCCAATTCACTGAAAAGATGAGGATACTTTTACTGGTTTGCACACTACTACTGACCGGAATGGTCAACGCGACTTCCAAAGAGAACATTCAAACATGTAAACTCGTTACCGGAAAATTGATTGACCAGCGTACCGATCGCATCGCCGACGAGGTAGAGGTAACGCTCAAAAACAAGAAAACAGGAAAAGTTTATTCCGCAGAATCGGATGATAACGGTGTATTCAAAATCAAAAATGTCCCATTGGGAACGTATGCTTTTCATGTTACTGACAAAGACTACACAGATCAAACATTCACCACCGAACTTACAGACAAGCACTTGAAAGTGTACACCTACGGAACACCAATTCCTGTGTCATTGAAGGTGTCTTGGTTGTTCAACTGGGGAGATCGAAAAGTGAAATTATCGAATGGAAAATATATCATTAAAGAGCATTACTGGTCTCACCTATTGGCGAAAATTGTTATGGTGATTTACGGATTGTGCTTGGTGCTTGTGTTCTTCTACAGCTGTTTGCAATTGTCGTTGGCCATTGCCTATGTGCGCAACAAGAAGAAAACGAACGTCGCTCCGAAGCCCGTTTACGACCCAGCAACAACACCGAAAGTAACAATTCAACTTCCGATGTTCAACGAGTTGTATGTGGCAGAGCGCATCATCGAGACCATTGCACAATTTGATTATCCTGCAGACAAGCTTCAAATTCAAGTATTGGATGACTCAACGGATGAAACAAAAGATGTCATTGCAAAGAAAGTGGCCGAAGTGGCTGCACGTGGCGTAAACATCCAACACATTCACCGCGTTGACCGCACAGGATACAAGGCAGGGGCTTTGGATGCTGCGATGGACCGCGTAGAAGGTGATTTCATAGCCATCTTTGATGCCGACTTTATTCCAGATCCCGATTTCTTGATCCGCACGATGCCTTCATTTGATGCAGACAACATCGGTGTGGTTCAGACACGTTGGGGACACATCAACAAGACATATTCAATTCTCACAGAACTTCAAGCATTCGGATTGAATGGTCACTTCGCCATTGAGCAAGGAGGAAGAAGCTCCGCTGGACATTACATCAACTTCAACGGTACTGGTGGTATTTGGCGGAAAAAATGTATTGAAGACGCTGGAGGTTGGGAGCATGACACATTAACAGAAGATCTTGACTTGAGCTACCGTGCACAAATCAAAGGGTGGAAATTCCGCTACTTGGAAGACGTGATTGCACCAGCAGAGTTACCAATTACCATGTCAGCTTTGAAAAGCCAACAGCACCGTTGGATGAAAGGTGGAGCAGAATGTTTCGTAAAAATGTGGAAACGCCTTTTGACTGCGAAGAATGTGAAATTTGCCGATCGTGTTCATGGTTTATCACACCTATTCAACTCATCAGTGTTCATGTTCATTCTTGTCGTATCACTCTTGAGCTTGGTTGTATTGCACATCAAGGATAGCTTCTCTGATTTGAATTACATCCTTCAGTACATGGCGTTCTTCATCGTTAGTACGATTTTCTTGATGTACTACTACTGGAATTCCTACCGTGACAAGACAGAACGCAAATTCAATTCATTCATTCGTTTTGTTGGCCGCTTCTTCCAATTCTTGGTAGTATCGATGGGATTGTCATTGAGCAATACCGTAGCGGTGATCGAAGGATATTTGGGCATCAAGAGTTCATTTGTTCGCACACCGAAATTTAATGTGTCAGTAAAAAGTGAATTCAAAGGAAATAAATACGACAAGAAAAGCCTGTCCATCATCAACATCATGGAAGGTATCTTAATGATTGTGTTTGGATACACAGCAGTCGTTCGTGCCGTTTATGGAGATTTTGGCATGATGCCGTTCCACCTCATGTTGGCATGTGGCTATGGTGTTATTTTCTTCTCAACACTGAAAGAAAACCGTATCAGCGCACAATAACAGTACGCATGATCAAAAGATTTGAAGAAAGGTGGAAATTTTATTGTTCCGCCTTTCTTTTTGTCATATCATTAACAGCCTTAGGGATCATTCAACGCGAAAACATCTCCGCACTTTTCCCCTTGTACCTTTCCTCCTTTTTGGGATTTATCCTGGTCTTACGAACGTATCGAACAAATACAGAAGTGTACATTCTTTTAGGACTCACTTTCCTCGCATCCCTTTTTCAAACACCTGAGCTTTCCAATGACTTCAACCGTTTCCTTTGGGATGGGGAATGGCTCACACATGGTATTAATCCGTATGATTTTCGACCAACACAGCTTACACAACAAGAAGTATTTGAGGTCAACCCTCATCTCCAGAAGCTATTTGACAACATGGGAACACTTTCGCAGCAAAACTACAGTTGTTACCCTCCCCTGACCCAAGTGTTTTTCACCATCGCTGCATTTCTTAGTGAATCAAGCTTTGTTGGCTTACTTGTTTTGCGATTGCTATTTATTGCAGTTGTTCTTATAGCTTTAAAGAGTTCACGCCAATTGGTTGAAAAAGGTGTTCTGGATCAAAACGCTATTTGGTTCCTTTTCTTGAATCCCCTATTCATTGTCGAGGTCTTTTTCAATTTGCATTTCGAAGGTATAATGATTTGCCTTCTGCTCATCTCCTTTATCCACTTGATGGAATCAAAATTAATTTCGGGTTCAATTTTATTCGCAGCTGCGGTACACATCAAACTAATCCCCTTGATGCTTTTACCCTTTTTCTGGCGTTTTTTAGGCTGGAAGAAAGCACTATGGCTATATGTTTTTGTGGTATGTGGTGTATTACTTTTCGCCTTAGCTCTGATTGATCAGCGCAATTACCATCATTTCATGGAGAGTTTAACCTTGTATTTCAAGGTGTTTGAGTTCAACTCTTTCATTTTACACTATTACCTTCAATATGGTTATTGGAAGTTAGGCTGGAATGCGACCATGTTTTATGGTCCTCGATTGGCACGAATCGCCATTCAATGCATCACGGTGCTGGCCTTGTATGGTGAATTTAAATCGCCAGAAGTACTACTCAAACGGATGACGATTGCCTATTTCATCTATTTGCTTTTGAGCAGTACGCTTCATCCATGGTACATTCTTCCATTGCTTTTCTTGTCCATATTCACCACATATCTTTTCCCGTTGCTTTGGAGTCTTACCGTGATTTTATCCTACGCATTTTATACGCGCGGAAATACAGCGAGCACCAACGAAATATTACTTTGGATTGAATACTTTCCTGTGTTGGGCCTATTTGGCTATGAAATGATGTACGGAGGTTTACGAAATAAGATAAGCTTATGTAATCAGTCGCGCTTCGGTACGGGATCGTGACCGTGGCCACCACGAGGATGACATGAGGCAATTCTCTTGACTCCGAGCCAAGTGCCTTTAAAAGGCCCCCAAATGCGCAATGCTTCGAGCATATATTGTGAGCAAGTCGGTGTATATCTGCACGCAGGAGGGAACATGGGGGAAATCACCCATTGATAGATCTTCACGAGAAAGATAAGCGGCAGAGAAAAAATACGACCGAGTATGCGCATGGGCAAATGTCGGAATGTTTGATCGGTTTTGACCAACGAAATTGTTAATTTTTCAGTTATCGGTTCATTTTTTACTCAATCTATCGTATATTGAGGTACTGTTTACAAGTACATGCGACTCTCCATTCTACTCTCCATAGCACTCGCGCCATTCGTTGTATTGTGTCAACCAAGTGTTGACCGTGAAAATGAAAAGGTTGAAGTATTGTCATCCATTGGACTCCATGCCATTATGGATGCAGACCCTATTTTTCACGACCGATGGGATGAACTACCACAACCTGAATTTTGGAAAAAGATCATGTTGCTGTCACCGGATTCTTGTCTAATTAACGTTGCGAAAAACCGTCAGGTGCTGCTTAAAATGTCCTTTCGCGATTGGTCATCGCAAACAGAAGTACAAAAAGATGTGTTCAAAGACAGCCTTCGTCGTATGTATTCGCTCCCTTCGCATGAAAAAATCAATGTGACTTTTGGGAAGAACGATTTTTACAAGTTCAGCGCTGTGTATCCAAGTTTGTCAAAAGGAGTTGCTGCCTTTGAGAAGAATGGCGTTGACCCTTGGTATGCGCAGGCTATCTTATTGATTGAAAGTCCTGGGCAGTTGAAAAAATCAGTTTCTGGCGCTTACGGTGCCTTTCAGTTGATGCCGGGTGTAGCACGTGCCCAAGGGCTTACTGTTAACGGAAGTATCGATGAGCGCATAGACTTTGAGCGTTCTGCCTATGGTGCTTCACGATTGATTCACCGCGTTTGCATTCCTGAGGCAAAAAAAATATTAAACAGCCACAACTTGAGTTACCACGAATCGGATTTATGGTTTCGTCTTTTCGTACTTCATGTCTACCACGCAGGTGCGATGAATGTTGCAGCGGTAGTGAGTGCCATTAACCCAAATCAAGGCGGACAAGAATTGATTAAAGCAATGTGGCAAACCTCAGCGGCTGGATTTGGAAATAACTCACAGAATTACACGCAATTGGCTTTAGCAGCTCAACTTATTTTACATGAAATGATTTACCAGCAGTGTGATGAAATTTTCCACTGCGAATAAGCTTAATCCGCGATAAATCGAATAGATACAGAATTCACGCAATGACGCGTGTTTTTTTGTGTGAACTGCTCACCTTCAAAGATATGTCCAAGGTGTCCACCGCAATGTCCACAGACGATTTCTGTTCGACGACCGTCTTTGTCCAGCACACGCTTCACATTTCCTGAAATATCATCATCGAAGGAAGGCCAACCACAGCCCGAATTGAACTTGGCATCAGATCGATAGAGTGGATTTTCGCAGCGTTTACAGACAAAGGTTCCCACTCCTTTAAAGGAGTTGTACTCACCCGTAAAAGGCATTTCTGTTCCTTTATTGACGATTACGCGCTCCTCTTCGGAGTTGAGCGCATTCCATTGTTCTTTCGGTAAAGTCATGCTCTTGGATTACAGCGTCAAACCTGAGATTTTCATTTTAAATTCCTCAACCATAATTTCCATTGCCTGCTTGAGTATATTCTCTTTTCCGTTTCGTGCTTGGATACGAATAGTTGCACCATTTTCATCCATTTCAAACGTCACGTATTTAATTACATGAAGAACTTTCTCTTCTTCCGTCAATCCGAATGATTCCATATCAACCTCTTCAAGATTTATGAAACCCGTGATTCCTTTCTTTCCAAAATTCTCACAACCTTTTGGAACGCGAATTTTCTTTCCTGGAGCAGGAACATATTCTGCGTTACTATACGCCGATAAACCTTTGTTGCTTATTTCCACCTTAGCCATCGAGAGTTCCAACATGCTTTTCGCCATATCTGCCAATGGTTTTCCAGCGGGTTTCAAACCAACGAACATGTTCATGTCAGAAATTCCTTCATTGGCATTCGGTTGACCTACCATTACTAAACCCAATTCACCTGTTAAAATACCTGCAAGACCATCTTCGCTGCTCGCCATGATCATTTGCACAGGACCAAGAGATTGCATCACATCACGCATGGCATTCGCTGCATATTCATCGATGAAGGCTTGCATTTTTTTCAAGTCTAGATTCATGGCGATACCCATAACTGGGTTACCCGTTCCCAACTTCGATATAATTGAACCTGATGAATCCTTTTTAAAGAACATACGTTTTTTAAGAGCTGCTGTAAAGTAATTTTTCATTTTGATCACAGCAGCGCCATTTTCAAAACTAATTGCTGTTTGAATGTAGGAACCATCTACCATTTTTAAGATACTTTCCTTCTTATCCGCACTTAATTTTTCCAAGTCTGTGTTTGATGTCGTGTATAGATTTTTCATGCTCACGCCCATCACGATATCGCCTTTTGCCGCCAAAATTTGATTCACTTTGCCTTCAGAGACATCGCCATACACACGATCAAATGCGTCTTCGAGTGCAACCTTTCCATCAAACTCTCCTTTTTTGGAAATAAAAATGGCCAGATTTCCTTGCATTCCCATGGCTACATCACCACTTTCGAAATAGCGAAGATCTCCATCTTCTTCCATATCAAACCCCTGAACGCTCAATTGTGATGACAGAGAATCAGCGTTTTTCAACTCGATAAATGCGATTGTGGTACTAGGTGTTCCGTCTTCGAGAAAAGGTCCTTCTAGTGCATAATATATAGATGATTTCAAGTTTACACATTTCTCAAATTGCTTCACTTGAGACTTCATGATTAATCCAAATTTTGGAATTGATGCATAATCCATGTCATCTAACATTGATTTCAAATCCGCTTTTCCGAAAGCAACAACGTTCTCATTTTCATTGAGAAAAGCCGATACATACTCTTCGATTGGACGATTCTCATTTTTCCCACAAGAGGCAAGAACAACGATTAAACCTGTAAGTAGAAAAATCTTTTTCATTTTTTGTAATTTTAGGATAAAGTTCGACCGGATTTTCAATAATCAAAAATACGGATAAAAATGCTCGGCCCCTTTGCACATAGTATGCCAATTCACATAAAATTACATGCACTACATTGAACCATATTTTGCCTGGAGGGAGTTGTACATTTCCGTTGACGACCCTAACTCACCATTTTATGGAAGAGAATACAGCGAATTTGAATTCAATAATACCGTTTACAACTTTTACTTGCATCCGCAATGGGATTCGATGGGCTCCCCTACACTATTTTTAAAGGTTTTATTTGTCGAATACGACGATGGGTTTGCCATTATTGAATTCATCGGTGAATGGAACGATGCGATTGAAAATGATATCATGACCTTGAAACGCGATATCATTGAACCGATGATTCAAGCTGGTATAAACAAGTTTATTTTGATTGGTGAAAATGTGCTCAATTTCCATTATTCTGACGACTGTTATTACGAAGAATGGTTTGATGAAGTTGAAGACGGATGGATTGCCATGGTGAACTTCCACGATCATGTTGTTGCGGAATTTGAGCGCATACGGATTGATCATTATTTTGTGATGGGAGGAGAACTTGAAGACATCGAATGGCGCACCTACATGCCTTTTCAGTTTTTCAAGAAAGTAAATGATCTGGTTACTCGACGTATCGAATAAAAAAAGGGCTCCTAATAGAAACCCTTGATATGTTTAGACGAAACAATCATTTTTCATTTTTCATCCTTAATTCTAAATTCTTCACTCTTAATTATCCAACTTCCCTTGGCACTTCCAGCAGCTAAATTGCTGAATAAGAGAATCTGCAAGTTTCGGACCCCCTTGTGGCATGAGTTGAACCGAAGTCCCGTACAAAGAGCTCAAAACAACATCAGCATTTGCAGAAACCTGTGCATACGTGGATAAGTCATAACCTCCTGATGCATTTCCAGGTTTGTGACAATTTACACAATAGTTCTGAATCATTGGCATTATTTGGTTTGCAAAGGAAACTGTATCTACGCATCCTTGGGCAGCACAACTTACTGGCACCTTGTCCTTTTTGCACGAATTCATAGTAAACACACCAAGTGTTAGTGTGCTAAATATAATTAGGAGTGACTTCATACTGATTTGATGAAAATGGGTTTAATGGCGAACCATACGATTGCCGGAAAGAAATGTAAAGTAATTGTGAATGGAATAAAGTACATCGTGATTTCATCGATCCCTTTCACGTCTAGTTCTGGTGGAAATTTGAACATGATTGGGGAAATGATGCTCGCAAATGAAAGAATCACAAATAACAAATTGAAGATAATTTCGCCAAAACGTGGAACTACTTTTACAGCAGCAAAGTACCCCATAGAAGCCAAAACACAGCCAAAAATACATGCCGCATACAGTTGATACACCTTCATTACCGGAGAGAAGTCCACGATCATCACCTCCTTGTACACTATCATAAAAACATGACTTGCCAACCCAGACAGAACTCCGGCAGTAATCCCTAAAAAAAGTACACGCTTCAGCATGATTATTGTTTTTTAGTAACTGGCAATGAGAAACTGATGTTCATGTTGTTCGGCACTGCATCGCTTTCTTTTCCAACTTTGAAATCTATTCGATTCACCACAAATGAACCTGAGAACGTTAAACC
>Ga0315908_10000971_pt1 | contig 22104 bp, 21 predicted proteins | sample LakEriMetagenome_12_FD_203520 | JGI IMG/M metagenome (GOLD analysis project Ga0315908, IMG submission 203520) | Freshwater fungal communities from buoy surface, Lake Erie, Ohio, United States - Buoy 4 MA124 | ecosystem: Environmental > Aquatic > Freshwater > Lake > Lake biofilm | place: USA...
GGGAAAAGACCCTCCAGAGGGCCATTTTTAAATAGGTTTTGCACCACGAAGGTGGTGTAAGCCCCGAGCATCATCAACTCGCCGTGGGCCATGTTGATGACCCCCATCAAGCCAAAGACTACGGCCAAGCCAAGGGCGGCCAGCACCAGCACCGAACCGATGGCTAAGCCATTGAAGAGTGTGTCGTAAAGAAGATCCATGGCGCCCAACAGGGCTCGGCAAGGGAAAGAAAAATAAAAACGAAGTGAAAAGGGGGAGCTAAGCTCCCCCGACCTGAAGTCAATAGGAAAGCCGAAGGCTCACATCTTGAACTTGCCAGCGTCAGGACGATCCTGGGTCCAATCGCAGGTGTAACCCTTGGTTTCGGGAACAAACTGGTTCCAGGCAATCGGCTTAAGCACACCCTTGTCTTCGATGATCTTGAACATGCCGTCCTTTTGGACCTCACCAATCATCACCAGCTCGGTGGTGTGGTGATTGGGCTGCACCTCGATCTTGCCTTGGGGGGCATCGAAAGTCACACCGATTAGCGCCTTGCGCACTGCGTTGTCGTCAACGCTATTGGCCTTCTCAGCCCCAGCGGCCCAGAGGTAGACCATGTTGTAGGCGGATTCAGCCGGGTCGTTGGTGACCCGATTCTCGCCATACTTGGCCTTGAAATCAGTAGTGAACTTCTTGGAAGCCGGGGTGTCGAGACTCTGGAAGAAGTTCCAGGCCGCATAGGTGCCTTCCAGATATTCGGGGCCAATTGCCGCAACCTCCTCCTCAGCAATCGAGAAGCTCATGATCGAGTAGCCATTGGCAGGGGTGATGCCAGCAGCCTTCATCTGCTTAAAGAAGGCGACGTTGCTGTCACCGTTCAGGGTGTTGACAATCACACCACCCTTGGGCAGGGCCTGCTTGATCTTGGCAATGATCGGAGCCACCTCGGTGTTGCCAAGCGGCAGGTAGTCCTCACCCACCAGATTGCCGCCCTCAACCTTGAGCTGCTCCTTCATGATCGTGTTCGCGGTGCGCGGATACACGTAATCGGAGCCCACTAGGAAGAAGTCCTTGCCCTTGTTCTTGAGCAGCCAGGAGACAGCCGGCTCAGCCTGCTGATTGGGTGTAGCACCGCTGTAGAAGATGTTCTTGGAGCACTCCTGACCTTCGTACTGGATCGGATAGAAGAGGAAGTGATCCTTGGCCTCAAACACAGGCAGCATCGCCTTGCGGCTAGCTGAGGTCCAGCCACCAAACACCACAGCCACCTGATCCTGATCGATCAGTTTTTTGGCTTTCTCGGCGAAGGTGGGCCAATCAGAGGCACCATCCTCTTCGACGGGAACAATCTTCAGCTTCTTGCCATCGATGGTGATCCCGCCCTTGGCGTTGATCTCCTCGATCGCCATCAACTCGGCTTCAGCCACCGTGTTTTCGGAGATGGCCATGGTGCCGGAGCGGGAATGCAGAATCCCCACCTTCACTTCACCGTCGAAATCGCCAGAGGCTTTTTCGCCGCCGCCGCCGCCGCCGCAGGCCACCAGCGAAAGGCTGGCTGCCATAGCCGTAGCACCAGCGACATAACGCATGGTGGTTTTGCGCATCAGGGAAGACTTCATAAAAACTCCTACGGAAAACCGCTGAATGTCCCGCTGCGATTTAGCGGTAGGTGGAAGGTATCCAGTAGTCACACTTTGGCTTTGTAGTGGTTGCTACGGATCTCGCAAAAGCCCTGCGACCTCGAAGAAATCCAAAAAGTCCCAGAAAACACCGGCAACGATCAGCCCCGGCGCCGTATCGGTCGACACCAAATAGCACAATGCCGAGATGGTCTCAGGGCTTGCTCAGCAAATGCTCAGCAACTGAATTCGCCCACAACTTGCCTCACTCCAAAAAATTTGATTCCTACGGAGTAGCATCGGATACCGAGGTCGCAGACGGCGTGGGACTCCGACGGCGACTCTTCACAACCCAAATCGCTACCCTTGCCATCGTCTCTGTGGCGACTGTAGGCGGGTGGCTTCTTAGCGAATGGGTTAGCCAAAAGGCCGGAGCCCAGGCCCGAGAAGTGGCCTTTGAGTCTGATGTCATAAGGCACCTCAGCTTTGAGATGCTCCAGTCTGTGCCGCACACGGCTCAGTACATGGTGCAAGGCGGGACAAGCGCGCTAAGCGATGAGCTGGACCATGACATCACGAAGCTCAAGAGCTTCCGCACCGCCCTCGATGAAAAGCTCACAACCCTGAGCCGGCTATCTAGAACCAACGCACTCCATCGGGAACTAGAGGCTATCCGGCTGCTCTCAGTCCAGGTGCAACGCAACCTGGAACAGACGGCTGCTGAAGTTAAAGAACTGCAAGAACAAAACAAACCACTTAGCCTAACGTTGATACAACGAACAACCCAAGACCGAACAATTAGTGAGATTCGGCGACACGGCGAACTCTTAGCAAATCTGTACAACGAAAAAGCCCAAAAGCTTGATGCTCTTAAAAAAGAGCAATATTCAGCACGTCTTTTGGGGATGGGCATCTGGATGACTGGGCTAGTGCTGGGCTGGGTAGTGGGCTTGAGCTTTGCCTGGCGCACAGCCGATCGAATTCTTAAACCGTTGCTACAGCTAGATGAGCTGATGCTGAACCCTGATAAAAATATAGCCGCAACCCTGCAAAGCCCCAGCTTCAGCAATGCCCCCCGGGAAATCATTAGCCTCAGCGGCAGCTTCTACAAATTGGTCACTGAATCCCTATCACTGACAGCACAACTCAGGGACCTAGCCAACACGGATGGGCTCACCGCAGTAGGCAACCGACGCCGCTTCGACGAGGTTTTCAGCCAGGAGTGGAAGCGGGGCCTGCGTAGCGGCCAACCCTTAAGTTTACTTCTGTTGGATGTGGACCATTTCAAGCTTTACAATGATAGCTACGGGCATGTTGAAGGAGACCTCTGCCTCGCGAAAGTTGCAGATGCGATAAAAAGCAAGGTGCTTCGCAGCACCGACCTTGTCTGCCGTGTCGGTGGCGAGGAATTCGCGATTCTGCTGCCGGAAACTGGGTTGACCGAAGCCTGTCGACTGGCGGAAGTCATTATTAAGGCCCTGGATTCCGCCTGTATCGACCATGAATCCAGCCCAGTTGCCAGCTGGGTTACGGCCAGCATTGGGGTCGCCAGCGCGATACCTCAACAGGGGACCAGTCAACGCCAGCTGATGGAAAAAGCCGACCAAGCTCTCTATCACCGCAAACGCAACTTGGGACGACATGGCGTCACGGCCGCCGATCCCCTGGCCTAGCTCGACCTAGCCCCCGGCTTGCAAGGCCTGGCGAATGGCGGTGCCGTCAACCGGGGGGAGTGGTGATGCAGTAGGCACCAGACCCAAATAGGCCTGCACGTCACGGACTGTGCTGAGGTTGCGCTCTAGAACGCCGCCTTGCACAAAGAGGGGCTCCTGGTTGGCCAAAGAGAAAAACACCAAACCCTTCAACGAATCACGGAAGCCCCGTTCAGTTACACCCTCCCGACGGGCCATGGTGGCGATCGCGGCGTCAGGGTTGGCAGCCGCCTCCTTGTGGGCAGCCTGCCAGACCCTCAAAAGCCGTGCCACTAAGGGACGGTTGGCCGAAAGGAACTCGGGATCAGCAACCAGAATGTCGAAAATCTGGCCAGGAATTTCACGGCTAGTGAATAGGGGGCGAACCTTACCTGTAGCAATTGCTTGGTCGGAAAAGGGTGGGAACAGCGCTGCCGCGGCAACTTCACCCTTGGCTAGAGCCTTCGGCATCGCCTCCAATGGCATGGGCCTCAGTTCCACATCCTCCAGGCCTAGACCATTGAGGGCTAGAGCGCGGCTGAGCACAAAAGGTCCCAGGGTCGACGGAGTGATAGCCACCGGGCGGGAGCGAAGCTGGGCAATAGAATTCAAAGTACGGTCAACTACCACCTGATCGGCGCCCCTGGATTCATCAAGCACCAATACCACCACTGGGCAACGCTTCGGCACCCGCTGACAGATGTCAACGGCTTCAACGGTGGTAAGCTGGGCCAGCTTCAACTCTCCCCGCAGGTAAGCGAGGACAATATCTTGGGGATTCGTATAGTTTTTTAGGTCAAGCTTTAAGTCATAACGCCGATCTAATTTACGGTCTTGGGCCAGCGAAAAATACTCATAGCCAGGCCAATTGCTGACCGGAACGGTAACAGTAGCTACCCCAGCCCCACAGCCCGCTGCACTCAGAAGCAGGGCAGATGAAGCAAGCAGGCGCAGCAAATATCGGGGAAAGGCAGACACCGGAGAGATCACTGTGCCGTAAATGGACCCCGGAAATATACCTGATCTCGTTTCCCTTCAGTACATTACCAAAAAAATCAGGGCAGCTGGGCCCACAAAAACTTTTCCACCGCCTCCAGTCCTTCGCCGCTGCGAATGTTGGTGAAGCACCAAGGACGCCCAGGGCGCATGCGTTCGGTGTCGGCTGCCATCACCTCAAGGCTGGCTCCCACCATGGGAGCCAGATCGATCTTGTTGATCACCAGCAGATCGGAGCGGGTGATCCCCGGGCCGCCCTTGCGAGGGATTTTGTCGCCGGCGGCCACATCGATTACATAAATGCAGAGGTCCACGAGCTCGGGGCTGAAGCTGGCGGCCAGGTTGTCGCCGCCGCTCTCCACCAGCACCAGATCCAGATCGGGGAAGGCCGCCTCCAGCTCGGCCACCGCCGCCCGGTTGATCGAACAGTCCTCGCGGATGGCGGTGTGGGGGCAGCCACCGGTTTCGACGCCGCGGATGCGCTCGGGCTCAAGGGCCCCAGCTCGGGTGAGGAACTGGGCATCCTCCTGGGTGTAGATGTCGTTGGTGACAACCGCCAGCTGCAGGCGATCGCGCAGCCGCCGGCAGAGGGCCTCCACCAGGGCGGTTTTGCCCGAGCCCACCGGCCCGGCCACGCCCACCCGCAGCTTGCTCATCCGATCCGCTCAGCTGCGAAACAGCCTGGAGTACAGCTCGGCGTGGCGCAACTGGGCCAGACCCGCACCCACGCCACCGCTCCAGAGCTGGTGGGGATCGGCAGCCGCCAGTTCGAGGGCCCGCTGGGCAATCAAAGGCGCCAGACCCAGCTGCAGGCGCTGGGCCTCGGTGGGTCCTAGAGGCACCAGCCGCAACGCCGCACTGAGCTGGTTTGCCACCCAGCCATATAAGTAGGCCTCCACCAGCTCGGTGGCTCCAACCTCCAGGGCTCGGCCCGCCAGGGCAAAGGCTGCCGGCCAAGCCAGGTTCAAGGCAGGCGGATTGAAGCCCAGATCGGCTAGCAGCCCCAGCAGCGAAGCGCCCATCTGGCGCTGCTGGGCGCGCACCTCGGCCGCCTCCCGCAGGGCCAGCAACCAGCTATCGCGCTCGCGCAATTCGGCTGCTTCAGCCAGCAGCAAACTGGGCAAACTGGCCGCCTCCAGCACCAAGGTGCCGCGCTGCAACTCAGCCTCCAGCCAGGCCCTCACCCCAGCCCCGTCCAGCAAAAGCCCGCGCTGCACCAGCACCTCCAAGCCCTCCGAATAACTGAAGGCCCCCACCGGCAGCGCTGGACTGATCAGTTGAAACAAGCGCAACCGGCTAGTGGTCATAGCTATGGCTGTGGCCGTGGATGGGGCCGTAGGCACCGGACTCGGGCTGAAAGGGAGCCTGCAGCAGATCCACCTGCAGACCGCGATGCTCCAGCAGGTGGGCCAGCACGGAATCGGCGAGCAGGCGCAATTCACCAGCCCTGATCTCCATGGCCACGTGGCGATTGCCAAGGTGATAGGCGGCCTGGAGCAGGGCCAGGGGATCGGCGCTGCGCACCTGCATCAGCTCCTCCGCCGCCGCCCGCACCTGCACCAGCGGTTCGGCAGCCGTGGCGGCCAGCCACTCACCAGGTTCCAGGGCTGCCCCCCGGGGCAGCTGCAGCAGCACCTGCCTGCCACAGGCTGTGCAACGCAACCCCCGCAGCTGGGTGCGCTCCGCCGCCGAAAGGGCAAGCACCAAGGCAGGAACGGCCCCCGGGCTGGCGGCCAGCCCGCGCTCACGCAGCACCAAAGGCCCGTCAGCAGGCTCGGAGCTGGCCATCGCCGGGTGCACCATGGTCTCTAAACAGCATGCCTGGTGAATCATCCCAACACCATTGCGGCAGGCCGCTGGCACGGCGCCGCTGAGCTGGAGTTCACGGCCCGGCAGGGCAGTCCGGGAGAGCCGCCGGTCACGGTGCATCAGGGCTGGGCTACATCCCCTCTGAAATTGCAACGGGCCTACCCCCAGGTAGACGGCCGCTGCGAATTGCCCCTCCTGCACACCGCCGGCGGCCTGGTGGGGGGCGACCAACTCACCCTGCGGGCCCACCTCGCCCCAGGTAGCCAAGCCCTGCTCACCAGCGTGGCGGCCCAGAAGGTGTATGGCACGGTGGGGCGGTCCCGTTTGGTGCCGCAGGGCCAGTGGGCCCGCCAGAGTTTGCACTTCAGCCTCGAAGCCGGCAGCGACCTGGAATGGCTGCCCCAGGAGCTGGTGCTGTTTGCCGGCGGACTGCTGGAGCAGAACCTCACGGTGGAGCTGGCGGCGGGGGCCAGCTGGCTGGGCATGGACGTCGTACGGCTGGGCCGCAGCGCCGCCGGCGAAACCCTGGGCCAGGGCTGCTGGCGTTCACGGCTGCAGGTTTGTCGCCGCGGCCCCGAAGGTCGCCGCTGGGAGCTGGTGGATCCCCTGGAAATCAGCGGCGCCAGCCTCGCTGCAGAACACGGCATGGCGGGCCAACCGGTGCTGGGATCGCTGGTGTGGGCAGCGCCGCAGCCCCTGGGGGCCGCTGCTGTAGCCCAGCTGCTGGCCGACTGCCGCAGCGACCGCCAGGGTCTGGAGGGCGACCTGGCCTGCGGAGCCCTAGACCAGGGCCTAATCGCCCGCTACCGCGGCCCTTCCAGTCAGGCGGCCCGGTTTTGGTTTACCAGGGTATGGGCCCGGATCCGGGCCGCACGCGGCCTCAGCGCCCCAGAACTGCCGCGGGTATGGCCCTTCCAGGAACAGCCCTTGGGTTCAGGCTGAACGGGTCAAGGCGCCCTAAAGCTGCCAAAGTTGCGCCATGCACCTAACCCCCCAGGAAAAGGACAAGCTGCTGATCGTCACCGCCGCCCTGCTGGCGGAGCGGCGGCTCAACCGCGGCCTCAAGCTGAATCACCCCGAGGCCGTTGCCTGGCTCAGCTTCCAGGTGATCGAGGGCGCCCGGGACGGCAAGACCGTTGCCGCCCTGATGGCCGAGGGCAGCACCTGGCTGAGCCGTGAACAGGTGATGGAGGGCATTCCGGAGCTGGTAAGCGAAGTGCAGATCGAAGCGATGTTTCCCGACGGCACCAAGCTCGTGACCCTGCACGACCCAATCCGCTGAACGCTGCCCCACAACCCCGATCCGCCATGCCCCCCCTGATCCCTGGTGAACTAATGCCCGAACCCGGTGAGATCGTGCTGAACGCCGGCCGGCCCGTGACAACGCTGCTGGTGGCCAACAGCGGCGACCGGCCCGTGCAGGTGGGCTCCCACTTCCATTTCCACGAAGCCAACAGCGCGCTCAAATTTGACCGCGACGCCGCCCGCGGCCTGCGGCTCGACATCCCCGCCGGCACGGCTATCCGCTTTGAGCCCGGCGACAGCCGCGAGGTGCAGCTGGTGCCCTTCGCCGGCGAGCGCCGCATCTTCGGCTTCAACGGCCTGGTCAACGGACCGCTCGATTAATCCATTCCCATGCCCTACCGCATCTCCCGCCGCGCCTACGCCGAGACCTACGGCCCCACCACCGGCGATCGGCTGCGCCTGGCCGACACCGAGCTGTTTCTGGAGGTGGAAAAAGATTTCACCGTCTATGGCGATGAGGTGAAGTTTGGCGGCGGCAAGGTGATCCGCGACGGCATGGGCCAGGGCCAGACCCCCCGCAGCCAGGGCGCCGTGGACACGGTCATAACCAACGCCCTGATCCTGGATTGGTGGGGGATCGTCAAGGCCGACATCGGCCTGCGCGATGGCCGCATCTGCGCCATCGGCAAAGCGGGCAACCCCGACACCCAGGCGGGCGTGACGATCGTGGTGGGCCCGGGCACTGAAGCGATCGCCGGCGAGGGCCACATCCTCACCGCCGGCTCAATCGACACCCACATCCACTTCATCTGCCCGCAGCAGATTGAAACGGCCCTGGCCAGCGGTGTAACCACCCTGCTGGGGGGCGGCACCGGCCCGGCCACCGGCACCAACGCCACCACCTGCACCCCGGGCGCCTTTCACCTGGCCCGCATGCTGCAGGCCGCCGAGGGCCTGCCGGTGAATCTGGGCTTCTACGGCAAGGGCAACGCCTCCACTCCTGAAGCGATCGAGGAGCAGGTGCGCGCCGGCGCCTGCGGCCTCAAGCTGCACGAAGACTGGGGCACCACCCCAGCCGCGATCGACTGCTGCCTCACGGTGGCCGATCGCTTCGACGTGCAGGTGTGCATCCACTCCGACACCCTCAACGAGGCCGGCTTTGTGGAAGACACGATCCGCGCCATCGGCGGCCGCACCATCCACACCTTTCACACCGAAGGTGCCGGCGGCGGTCACGCCCCCGACATCATCAAAATCTGCGGCGAAGCCAACGTGCTGCCCAGCAGCACCAACCCCACCCGCCCTTACACCCGCAACACGCTCGAGGAGCACCTCGACATGCTGATGGTGTGCCACCACCTGGATCCACGCATCCCGGAGGATGTGGCCTTCGCCGAATCGCGCATTCGCCGCGAAACGATCGCCGCTGAAGACATCCTCCACGACCTAGGCGCCTTCTCAATCATTGCCAGCGACTCCCAGGCCATGGGCCGGGTGGGCGAGGTGATCACCCGCACCTTCCAGACCGCCCACAAGATGAAGGTGCAGCGCGGCGCCTTGCCCGAAGATGCCGCTTCAAGTGGAGGCCGCAACGACAACACCCGCTTAAAGCGCTACATCGCCAAAACCACGATCAACCCGGCGATCGCCCACGGGCTCGATTCCCAGATCGGTTCGGTGGAGGTGGGCAAACTGGCCGATCTGGTGTTGTGGAAGCCGGGCTTTTTCGGGGTGAAACCGGAATTGGTGATCAAGGGCGGCTCAATCGTGTGGGCCCAGATGGGCGATGCCAACGCCTCGATCCCCACCCCCGGACCGGTGCACGGCCGGCCGATGTTTGCCGCTTTTGGGGCCGCCCTGGCCCCCAGCTGCCTCACCTTCATGAGCCAGGCAGCCCTCGATGCCGACCTACCCCGCCAGCTGGGCCTGAAACGCCCCTGCGTGCCCGTGACCAACACCCGCGGCGACATCGGCAAGGCCTCAATGAAAAACAACACGGCCCTGCCGAATGTTGAGGTTGACCCCCAGACCTATGAGGTGTTCGCCGATGGGGTGCTGCTCAGCTGCGAACCAGCCGATGTACTGCCAATGGCCCAGCGCTACTTCTTGCTTTAATCAGCCACCGTGTTGGGATCGCGCAGGCTATTGCGCCGCTCCGGCAGCAGCTGGGGAAGCTGGGGCAGGGCTTCGCTGAAGCCCAGCCCCATGGTGGTAACGGTTCCAGAGCGCACGAACCAACGCACCACACCCGCCACCCGGTGCAAGTCGGCGGCCCGATGCACCTTGAAATCAACCAGCAGTCTTTGACCTACCTGTAATTCGTGATTTTCGGTGATCAGCAGGCACAAGCCACCGAGGCTGATATCGAGGATGTCGGCATAGAACCACTCGGTGCGTGGCTCTCCGTCTGGGCTGAGCAGCTGAATCGGCACCGGACGACAGGGTGGCGCCACCGACCTTTCAAAGCGGCGCTGACCGTCGTCGGGACCCAGAATTTCTAGGTATTCATCCCCCGTGAGAATTGTTTCGGCCTCAAAGCGACCTGGGTCTTTACTGAAGGGTTCTGCCCAAGAGACACCAGGCCGTCGGGAGGCATCGCCAGCAAAATTGGGGAGATGGCTGGGCATCAAAAAAGCCCCAGAGAGCTGCCGTCGCTTCACCTTAGTGCCCAAGAAAGAAAGCAGCCAGGGACGGAGCTGGCCTTCCGTATCAACCCACACCGGCGTCAACCCCTGCGGGTGGACATGATCCCGCCGTGGCAGGTGGCGCGGCATGTTTACGGAATACAGACCAAGTCGGGGCTACGACGAATACTTCAGTGCTCATGACCAACCCCGCAGCACCCTGCGGCCCCTGCTCTCCTCCCTGGGCCAGCTGGGCTTCGATGAACTGAACCGTAATCACGCGGCCGCTGGAGTGTTGCTGCGGCGGCTGGGGGCCACCTTTCGCCTCAATGACTCGGGCCGCCAGGGGAGTGAGCGCATCCTTCCCTTCGACCCCCTGCCGCGGCTGATCGGTAGCGCGGACTGGCAACGCCTCGAGGCAGGTCTGTTCCAGCGGCTAGAGGCGATCGACCTATTTCTGGCCGATGTCTATGGACCCCAAAAAATCCTGAACGACGGCGTAATTCCGCGGCAGGACGTGGAGAGCTCCCAGGGCTGGCGACCTCAACTGCAGGGCTTCCAGCCGCCCCTGGGCCGCTGGTGCCACATCTCCGGTTTGGATTTGGTGCGCGATGGCCAGGGCACCTGGCGAGTGCTGGAAGACAACCTGCGCTGTCCCTCCGGCGTGGCCTACTTCCTGGAAAACCGCCGGGTGATGAAGCGGATGTTCCCGAGCCTGTTTGCCGGCCGCACCGTGCAACCCATCGACGATTACCCCTCCCACCTGCTGCAGACCCTGCGGGAGCTGGCCCCCTGGACCGATACCCCCAAGGTGGTGCTGCTCACCCCCGGGGTGTTCAACAGCGCCTACTTCGAGCACAGCTACCTGGCCCAGCAGATGGGCATTCAGCTGGTGGAGGGCCGCGACCTGATCTGCCAGGACGACCGGGTATGGATGCGCAGCACGGCCGGGCCCGAACCGGTGGATGTGATCTACCGGCGCATCGACGACGACTTCCTCGACCCGGCCGTATTCCGCAGCGATTCGATGCTGGGGGTGCGGGGCCTGATGGCCGCTTACCGGGCCGGCCGGGTAGCGATCGCCAATGCACCTGGCACCGGCGTAGCCGACGACAAGCTGATCTACGCCTACCTGCCGGAAATGATTCGCTACTACCTCGGCGAAGAGCCGATCATTGAAAACGTGCCCACCTACCTCTGCTCCAGGGAGGACGACCGGGCCTACGTGCTGGCCCACCTCAGTGAGCTGGTGGTGAAAGCGGTGGCCGAGGCCGGTGGCTACGGCATGCTCATTGGCCCCCACGCCAGCAGCGAGGAGATCGCCGAGTTTGCTGTCAAGATCCAGGCCGATCCCCGCAACTACATAGCCCAGCCCACCCTCGAGCTCTCCACCGTGCCCTCGCTGAGCGAGGGCGAACTGTTCCCCTGTCACGTGGATCTACGGCCCTACGTGCTGCGCGGCAAGGGGGCCTGGGTAAGCCCGGGCGGTCTCACCCGGGTGGCCCTGCGCCGCGGTTCCCTGGTGGTCAACTCTTCCCAAGGTGGCGGCTGCAAGGACACCTGGATCGTGAGTGAACAACCATGCTGAGCCGCGTCGCCGACTCCCTTTATTGGATCAACCGCTATGTGGAGCGGGCCGAAAACATCTCCCGCTTTGTGGAGGTGAGCGAAGCGATGGCCCTCGACTGCCCGCCCGGCAGCGCCGAACCCTGGCTGCCCCTGGTTGATGCCAGTGGTGATAGGGAACTGTTCGACCGTCTTTATCCACAAGGACGCCCGGAGCAGGTGGTGGAGTTTCTGGTGCGGGCCGAGGCCAATCCCAACAGCGTGGTGAACTGCATCGCCATCGCCCGCGAAAATGCTCGCCAGATCCGCGATGTAATCACCACCGAAATGTGGGAGCAGCTCAACGACATCTATTGGACCCTGTTCGACAACAAGGGGTTCTGGGGTCAGCCTCCCCAGGAGCAACTTCGGGACATCCGCCGGGCCTGCCAACTTTTTTATGGCATCACGGATGCCACCCTCAGCCGCGACCTCTCCTGGCAATTCAGCCGCCTGGGGCGAGTGCTGGAGCGGGCTGAAAAAACCACCCGCATTCTCGATGTGAAGTACTTCCTGCTGCTGCCTTCACCTGATGAGGTGGGCGGCGTGCTCGATGAACTGCAGTGGATCTCCCTGCTGCGCAGCGCTGGGGCCTATCAAATGTTCCGTCAGTCGCGCCAGCAGGCGATCGAGCCCAAGGCGGTGGCCAGCTTTCTGCTGCTCGACCCGATCTTTCCGCGCTCGGTGCGCTACTGCCTGGAGCGCATCCACGAAACCTTGAGAATCGTGCGAGGCCAGGCGGTGCCAGGAGCTCCAGACGAGCTCGAATGCCTCAGCGGCCTCACCCTGGCCCGCTGGAGCTACAGCCGCATCGACGAGCTGATTGCGGGAGGTTTGCACGAGTCGATCGACGGCCTGCAAAGCGACCTCAACCGGCTCCATGATCTGATCGAACAGCGCTACTTCATCGCCGACCACGCATGCGTGCCCGCGTAACCCACACCTTCACCTACCGCTACAGCGCCCCGGTGCTGCTGGGTCCGCACCGGTTCTGCCTCAAGCCCCGGGGCCACGGCTTTCAGCGGCTACTGGACTTCCAGCTGGTAGTGACGCCGGAGCCTGGGCGGCTCTACCCCTTGGTAGCAGCCAGCGGCGATGAAATCCTGCGGGCCCGATTCAATGGGCCAACAGATGCGTTCATAGTGCGGGCCAGCAGCCTGGTGGAAACGGAACCGGCACCGCTGCTGCAGGTTTGCCTGGAGGGCAGCGAACCGATGCTGCCCTACCCCGTGGGCCACCTGAACGGTGACCTGGCCGGCAGCCTGGAGGGCTGGCTACCTAATGGCCAGCACGATCCTGCCGCGGTGGACATGGCCCAGGAAGCGCTGATGGGCAGCGATCAAAGGGCGCTGATGTTTCTGCAACAGCTGGTGGAAATCATCCAAGACCGGGTCAAATACACCCAGCGACACGTGGGTCCAGCCTGGCCCGCCGGCCGCACCCTCAAGGAAAGGGTTGGATCCTGCCGCGATCTGGCCATGCTCATGGTGGAGGCCTGCCGCTGCGTGGGTTTACCGGCCCGCTTCGTGAGCGGTTACCACCTAATAGAACCAAAGCCTGAGAGCTACGACCTACACGCCTGGGCCGAGGTGTATCTGCCAGGTGCAGGCTGGCGGGGCTTTGATCCCAGCGGCATAGGCGTGATCGACGATCGCTACATCACCTTGGCCACTTCCTCCAAGCCGGAGCTGACCGCCGCAGTCACCGGCAGCTTTTCAGGGCCGAATGGCGTCGAAAGCCTGCTGGAATGGGGCATTGAGGCAGACATCCAAGAGCCGGCCGCAACCATGCAGTCCGCCTAAGCAAAAGGTACCTGCAATTGGGTGCCCTCCATTTCCAAACAAACCACCTGATGGCGGCCGCGACCCTTAGCCACGTAAAGCGCGCCGTCGGCGGCGGCCATCAACAACTCCAAGTCGTAGCCGCTCGCTCCTGCCGTGGAGGCAACTCCAACGGAAAGCTCCACCTCCACCACGCCGCCGTCGTCCTTGCGCAGCGGGCTCACCTGCAACTGCTGACGAGTTCGATCCAACATCTGCACAGCGCGTTCGCGAGGATTTTGCAGCAGGATTATGAATTCGTCCCCACCCAATCTCCCCACCAGGTCTGTGCTGCGGCACGCACCAGCCAAGAACTGGGAGACATGGCGAATCACCTGATCCCCCACTTCATGGCCATTGTTGTCGTTGATAGCTTTGAAGTGATCCACATCAATCAAGGCCATGGTGCAAGGAACACCCACAAGCTGCGCCTTGGCGAGCACATCTCTAGCAGTGTCCATGAAAGTGCGGCGGTTGAAGATACCAGAAAGGGCATCAATCTGAGCCATATTGAGCAACTCGGGTAATAAGTGGCGCCGCAGCATCAACAACAAACCCAGGGAGCCAAAGATCAGGGGCAAGGTGCCAGCAATAAACACCAGCAGCACGAAAGTGAGCGCCTCATTGCGCTGGGTGTCCAGGTTAATAACGGTAATCAGCGTGGCCCGATCGCCAAATCCACCCCCCCGACCCTCCAGAGCCAGCGGTGACTGCCGCATCGTCACTAAGAAATCGCCACCGAGCCAGGGCAGGGGACCAACAAAAACGCGCCGGTCCTGGTTGAGACAGCTCACCACACCGTCTTTACTCGGACAATCGCTGAACAACGCCCTCAAAGGCTGCTCACCATTCAGCTGCAACACGTGCGGCAGGGGCAGGTTCACCAAGGCATTATTTGAGGCCACCAACACAACCCCGCGAGCATCTACAACCAGGGCGCTCTCTAGGCCCTGGTTGACAGCTGCTCGCTGCAAATCCCGCTGCAGATCGTGCAACGGGCGGTAGCCAGTCATGCTCGCGCTGAGGATCCGCTCCAAATTGGTGGCACTCCGCTCAATTTCCCTGGCGTTGTATGAGAGCACCAAGGATCCCGCAAGAAGGGCCATTAATGCTGATCCAGCAACCCCAGTGAGAGCCACCAACAGCCAAAGCTGGCGGTTTATTCGGCCCTTGAGTAGAGACACTCCAGACAAATTGTGCTCCGGGGTCATGCTAGAGGGCATAAGAGCAAGGAAAATCGGCTATTTTGACTTTTGCATTAGAAAGGTAAACATTTTTTATGGCTTTGGCAGAAAAGCCTGGGTGGGGGTGGGCAGTGGCGCCTTGGCCGACAGGCGCTTAGCCGAAATCATCTGGTCTGCCATGCGAGCGAGCACGCGAGCTACAGAACCAGTAGGGGCCAGCATCTCCGCCTGATCAGCTGGACCTGGATAACGAATGCCGCGCTCAGAGGCCACAAACTCAGCCGGGGTGACCTGCTGTCGATTGGCCATCAGCGCCTGGGAGGCTTGCGGCTCGGCCCTGGCCAGGGCCTGAGCTGCCCACCAAGTGCGCACCAGTGCCCTAATCATGCCCGGATTGCGCTTGGCAAAAGCAGGGTTTACAGCCAAGACATCAACGATCTCCCCAGGAATTTGAGCAGAATTAAATAAAACCCGGTAGCGAGAATCATCACGCAAGGAATCTGAATGGGGTGGGTAGGTAACAATCGCGGCAACCTTGCCCTTACTCAGCGCGCTGACAAGGGCGCTGGGCCCTTCGTGCATGAGGCGCACCTGGTCAAATGGCACTTTCTTGGTTTCAAAAGCACGCAGAAGCAGGTATTCAGCAAGCAGAGTGCGCTCAAGCCCCACCGTCTGGCCAACCAGACCACGTACATCTACAAAGTCTCTCGTGCTGACAATCACATCCGCACCCTCGGATTGGTCTATCACTAAAAACAACTCAGGACAGCGCTTTGGCACCTCCTGGCAAATCGCGATGGCATCTGGAAGCGTAGTAGCAATAACCTCAACTTCTCCACGGCCGTAAGCAAAGCGCTGGTCCTCAAGGGAGTTGTATTGCTGCACCCGCAAATCGAGCCCATAGCGCTGCCCCAGCCGCCGCTGCTCAGCCAAATACAGATACTCGTAGCCAGGCCAACTGGTAATCGCCACAGAAAGCCGCGACTGGGAATTCAGGGTTCGCCAGGCAGCCAAAACAGCTGCCAAGGAAACCAAACCAACCAAACCCAATATCCAAGGACTAAGAACCCAGGGACGCTGGTGACTCGGTCGCTGACTTGTCATCGCAGGGCAGCTTCCACAAAGCGGTTAGTTACTGAAGGCAGCTGGGCGCCAATCCGCACCAGCTTCAGCTCCTGTTGCACCTTTTGGACAGACTTAAGATTACGCTCAATCAGACCGCCGGGAGCCAACATTGCTTTCTGCTCAGCAAGCCCGTAATAAACCAAGCCGTTTTCAGCCTGCTGAAACTCTTTGGCGCTCACTTTCTGCCGGTCAGCCATTAGCCCTATCGACTGCTTTGGGTGAGTTTGAGCCAGTTGGTGGGCGTCTTGCCAGGCCTTAACCAATTTAGTCAGCACAACCGAATTACTATGAAGATATGAAGGATCGATCACCAATATATCAAAAATCTCCCCAGGGGTTTGCCGGCTGTCAAATAGCACCCTGGAATGGCCATCGCGGGCTGCGTAGTCACTAAACGGTGGGTAAAAGGCAACTGCATCAACGCTGCCCTGCTTCAGGGCAGCGGGCATCGCCGCCAACGGCATATTACGGACCTCGACCTGATCGAGGCTCAACCCAGAACGCTGCAGAGCCCGACTAACAAAATAGGGCCCGAGGGATGAAAAGGTTGTACCGATACGCTTACCAGCGAGGTCCTTCAAAGAATCTACGCCGTGGCGGGCAGCAATGATATCGCCACCACGTGATTCATCCAGAATCAGCACCACTACAGGGCAGCGTTTAGGAATCTTCTCACAAATATCGACAAGCTCCACAGTGGTGAGCTGAGCCACATTAAGTTCACCCCGCAGATAGGAATGAACAATTTCCTGGGGATCCGCAAACTGGGATGTCGTTAATTTAAAGCCGTAACGCTCAGCCAGACCGCGGCGCTCGGCCAAATAAAAATACTCGTATCCCGGCCAGCTAGATATGGGCACATTGACCTCCTCAGGCTTGGCGGCGCAGCCTACAACTGCCGCCCAGGCGAAGCCAGTTGCAGCCAGAGTGAACAGTTGGCGACCAAAGCCCGGAGACAGGCAAATGCCCATTGGCGTAAAACCAAGAAAAAAACGACAAACTCATGCCGGCCAAGGGGTAGCCAGCAAGGGGTTTAACGCCAAGAGAGTCTAAGGCAATGATTGGCTTCTTACCAAAAACTTCATATCTCGCACCCTGACAGAAACTACGACTACCTTTACCTAATGGCATCGATAACTGGTTCCCCTGCCCCATCCCCGTGGGGCGCGCTGTTTGCGCCACCAACTCGTAGGCAAGGGCTTGTTCTGGCCCTTACGGCAGGCCTGGCCGTGCTGCTTAACCTGCAGCCCCTGCCACTCTTCTATGGCATCCAAGTGCTGCTGGGCTCGATCCTGCCGATCCTGGCTTTGCTGCTCTGGCGCACCGGCTGGGTAATTCCGGTGGGCTGCATCGCCAGCTTGGTGACCTGGAAAGCATGGGGTCATCCTTGGGCGGTGGTGATCTTCAGCGCCGAAATCACCTGGCTAACCCTCGGCCTACAACGCCTGAGCCGCCGCAACGATCAAGTAAGCACTGGCGCAGTTATCCCCCTGGCGATCAGCTACTGGCTTCTACTTGGGGCGCCCATGGTGGCCATCTTTTATGGCCTAATACTTCGAATAGACCCCAGCAACGTGGCCGTCACCGCGTTGAAGCAAGTTGTTAATGGGATCCTTAACACCACAATTGCATTCGTGCTGTTCATGGTGATCAGCACGCTGCAAAACCGCAAAGGGCACGGCAATGGCATCTCATTGCGGGGGCTAATTGTGGGACTGGTGCTGATCACCATGATCGTGCCAACCCTAATCATCACGATGAGTTCTGGCTATCAGCTAGAGCTGGCGGTGCAGCAAGCAAAACTAGACAATCTAAAAGTAGTTAATCGGGCTGTTGCCTCATCCAGGCCATGGTCTGAAATCCCGGGCGGAGATGTTGCCTACCGACGTGTGGCGGCCAATGGCAAGAGCACCAGCTCCGATGCTGAACTATTCAGTCAGCTCGACAAAGACTTTGTCGATGGGGGACGTGCCTATGTGCATCCCCGCGAATTGGCAGTTCTGATCTCCAAGCAACCCCTACCCGCGCTGAAGAAATGGGTAAATGGCTACTGGAGCTATAGCCAACTTCATGCCAACCCAGGCCAGCCGTCCGTTTTGATACAGGTAGTGCAACCCGCAGGCAAGCTGGTTAAACGGATGCAAGATCAAAGCTCGCAGCTGCTGGTTGTAGTTCTGGCCACTCTGCTGCTAGGCACTGCCGCCAGCATGACGCTTGGCGCATTGTTTGAGCGCGAAATCAATAAAGTGCTGCAGCCGATGCTTACAAGCCCAGACGGTCTGAGCACACTTGCCCCGTCTCTGATAAACGAACTGCGCGTAATGGTGCTGTTGATCAACCAAAGGATTCAGCAGGTGCGCTTGCTGACAGTTGATCTGCAAGAGACAAACCTGGCCCTGCGCCGATCACGCGACGAGCTCGAAAAGATCAACACCAGCGACTTACTCACCGGCTGCGGCAATCGCAATGCCCTGTTCCTAAGGCTCAAAGAAGAGTGCCTGCGCTGCCGCCGCAGCGGCGAACCCCTCAGCTGCATCACCATCGACGTGGATGATCTCACCAAAATCAACGACCGCTTTGGTCATGAAATCGGGGACCTGGTTCTAAAACGAGTGGCCAGTGCGGTACGCCAAAGGCTGCGCATCACCGACCACTTCTTCCGCAGCGGTGGGGATGAATTCGTGGTGGTGGCCACCGATTGCAGTGGAGCCGCCGCCCAGGAAATGGCTGAAGAGCTTAAAATCCTTGTAAGCCAGCTGGGGCTAGAGAGCAAGCAGAAACCAGTGCCCACCAGCATCACCACTGGGATAAGCAGCCTTGATGGCGATGAACTCAAACCGGATACCCTGCTGGCCCGCTCGGATGCGGATATGCGACAGGCCAGGGAGAAGTCGACTAGGCGACGTGCCAAGGAGAAGGGGACCAGCTAAGCTAAAACGAGACTAATGTTCTAACATCTAGCCCGCGTGCAAGAAGCACCCATACCAGAAGATGATGCCGCTCGCCTCAAGGAACTGCATAGCTACGGCGTACTTGATACGCCACCGGAAGCAATCTTCGACGATATTACCTACCTAGTTCAAGACATTACTGGCGCAAAAATAGGAGTTATAAGCCTTATCGATGAAAATCGTCAGTGGTTTAAGTCTTGCGTTGGCCTCGACGAAGCACCCCAGGAAACGCCCAGAAATATTTCGTTTTGCGGCCACACAATCGTTCAGCGTCGGCCCTTAATTGTAAATGATGCCCTTGAAGATGATCGCTTTGCTGATAATCCACTTGTATTAGGTGAGCCTCGCATCCGTTTTTATGCCGGCTTCCCCTTGATCGCCGCCAACGGCATGGCATTGGGCAGTCTTTGCGCCATTGATATCGAACCGAAGGCCCTCACACCTAAGCAGGTCACCTCCCTAGAGCGACTGGCTCGCCAAGTGGTTAGCCAAATGGAACTGCGGAGAGAAGCCCACCTACTGCAATCCGCCGAATTAGCACTGCAGGCCCAAGGGGGAAATGGACAGGTCAAGCCAGGCATCCAGCTGCTTAGTGAAATCAATCCAGTAATGAATCGGGAGCAGCTACAGCAGATGCTGAGCCTGCTGCTAGGCCTAGATCAACCACCCTGCTTTGCACTGGCGCGCTGCAAGTTCAAAGAGTATTCCCGCGTCAGCGCCACCATTGGGAGCGCTGCGGCGGAAAACCTAATCCAAACTGGCTTAGAGCGCCTACGGGGCTGCATACCTGCTCAAGCATCAACCGCCTACTTCTCAGACGCCGAGGTAGTAATCGTGCTACCCCACCTCTCAGAAGAAAGTGCTATCACAGCGATTGCAGAAAGATGCATGGCGAGCCTTGAGGCACCATTAAAACTAAACGACCGTGATATAGAGCTGGGAATGAACATGGGCATTGCGATCTTCAAAAACAACTATAGCGATGTTGATTCTCTACTCTCTGACGCCAGCATCGCCCAACGCATAGCCATCACAGATCGCAGTAAAAACAGCAATTTCAACTTCATCGATCTGCCCGCACGACTGGCGGCACAGCAGCACTACCAAGTGGAAACCGATCTACGCCGCGCTATCCGACGCAACGAAATCACCCCCTATCTGCAACCGATTGTTGATCTCGCCACGGGCAAGCCTGTAGGCCTGGAATGCCTGATGCGCTGGCGCACCGACAGCGGCGAAATGATGCTGCCCAATAATTTTTTGCCGATATCTCACCTGGCCGGGCTCAGCGGTGAACTTGATCTTCAGATAATCCAGAAAGCAATCCAAGCCAGCCATGAACTAGCAAGCGCCGCACCAGGGCAGCCGCTGCAACTCTCAGTGAATCTCTCCGGCCTACTGCTGGAAAGTGAGGGCCAGCGCCAACGGTTGCTGCAACTGATCCGCTCCACCCCCTTGCCAAAAAATTGGCAGCTGCAAGTAGAACTGGTCGAGGATTATTTACATGACAATGGCTCGGAACTTGGAATCTTCCTCAACTCCCTGCGCCGCCTGGGAGTTGCCATCGCCATCGACGACTTCGGCACGGGTTATTCCTCGCTCAGCCGCCTCCACAACTATCCAGTGCGCACGGTGAAGGTCGATTGCAGCTTTGTAGAGCGCATCGACGACAGTAGCAATCCCAGCAACCAGTTGCTAAAAACAATCCAGAATCTCTGCGCCGATTTAGGACTGGAAAGTACCGCTGAAGGGGTTGAAACCGACTCTCAACGCGCCTGGCTGCTGCAGAACGGCTACAGGCATGGTCAGGGCTACCTATTCAGCCGGCCGATGTCGGTGGCTGCTATGGCCCACTACTTAGCCGAAATTCACTAGGAAGCTACCAGCTAACCCCATGCAACTTAGGCAGGGGGGCCGTTTTAAAAGTTGTAGCAAATAATCGGGGAATAAGGCGGCTGTTGTATACCCGAAACTCCCGCACCACGCTGGCACCCTCCTCGCGCACAGCCTGATTAAGCACCACCGAACCATCGTGATCAGAAACGGAGCGGTGAAACGTTCCCGGAGGAATGCGCAGGATGTCGCCACCTGTTTCTAGGCGAACAATGTGATACGGATAATTCCAACCCAAATTGACCAAGTAAAAAGTTCGACCGCCGTTCAGGGCCAACAAATTATCTTCCTGGTGGGGGTGCAGATAAAACTGCCAGGCACCAGTCTTCTCCTCATCCGGAGGGCTCACCGCCGGACCGGCATGGATCACCAGATCGCGGGCATTGGAGCTAGCAACGGTGATATCAAAGAAACGAACAGCGGGGGTATCGCGGAACTTCTCGTAGGGAATCAGCTCAAACATCGGAGCAGACCGGGAAGGGCCAGCCAGGGGAAGGGCAGACATTCGGGTAAGAGCAGCGGGTGCTGCCAGATCAAGACCTAATGAAACTCACCACCGGGTGGCCGGCCGTCGCAACCACTACCCATCAAGGAATCTGGCTTGGCTCAAAAGGGGATCGGCATCTCCACATCAGCGGGCTCGGGGGCACACACCGGCACCCGCTGGGCCACCACTTCGCCCAGCACCACGATTGAGGGCGAAGCAAAATCCTGCTCCTCAGCCCGGTCGGCCAGCTCACCCAGCACGCTGATCAACTGCCGCTGCCCTCGCACGGTGCCCTGCTGAATCACGGCCGCGGGCGTGTCGGCCGCCAGGCCACCCGCCATCAGCTCCTCGGCGATGCGGCGCAGGTTGTGCAGGCCCATGTAGATCACCAAGCCATCACTGGTCTGGGCCAGGCCGCGCCAGTTCACCCCGGGCCGGCCCTTGTCGATCTCCTCATGGCCCGTCACGAAGGTGACACTGGAGCCGGCGCGGCGGTGGGTAACGGGAATGCCCGCATAGGCCGGAGCCGCGATGCCAGCCGTTACCCCAGGCACCACCTGCACCGGCACGCCCCTGGCCGCTAAGTGGGCCGCCTCCTCGCCGCCGCGGCCAAACAAAAAGGGATCACCGCCCTTAAGCCGCACGATCAGGCGATGGCGGCTGGCCAGTTCCACAAGCACCGCGTTGGTGCTTGGCTGCGGTACGGAATGGTGACCGCGGCGCTTGCCGACAAAGTGGAGCTCGCAGCCTTGGGGCACCAGATTCAGCAGGGCCTGCGGCACCAAGGAGTCGTAGACGAGGGCATCGCAGTGCCGCAGCAACCGGTGGGCCTTGAGGGTGAGCAGCTCCGGATCACCGGGACCCGCGCCCACCAGGTAAACCGTACCTAGCTGGGCCGGGGCACTCATGGCAGGGCCTCGAGTTCAGCTAGCAGCAGCTGCCGCAGGCCAGGCCGCTGCAGCAACGGCGGACCCACCTGCTCGGCTAGCTGGTCGGTGAGCCGGTTGGCGGCCAGAGCCAGAGGCAGTGCTGGAGCGGCCAAGGCTGGAGCGGCAAGGTCTGGAGCGGCAAGG